>Ga0078972_1000725_pt1 | contig 135424 bp, 125 predicted proteins | sample YelNatPaOPGAMG01_FD_67568 | JGI IMG/M metagenome (GOLD analysis project Ga0078972, IMG submission 67568) | Hot spring thermophilic microbial communities from Obsidian Pool, Yellowstone National Park, USA - OP-RAMG-01 (SPADES assembly) (version 2) | ecosystem: Environmental > Aquatic > Thermal...
CACTGGAGGGTCGTCTGTGGTACCGTACAGGGGATATAGTTCGCATAGATGAAAAAGGCTGGGTTTACTTTGTGGACAGATCTGGAGACATTATAAAACACAAGGGTTACAGAGTTGTTCCCTCCAAAGTTGAAAAGGTTTTGACTGAACATCCTTCAATTTTGGCAGCCTGTGTTGTTGGTATTCCCGATCAGGAGGTCGGAGAAAAAATAAAGGCTCTTGTCATTCGGAAGCCGGATGCAAAAAGCGTAGAAGAGCAGGAATTGATTGACTGGTGCAAAGGAAAACTCGCACCCTATGAGGTTCCTCACTCAATTGAGTTCAGAGAAAGTCTGCCAACTTCTCCTTCGGGCAAAATACTTAGAAGGAAGGTAAGGGCAGAAGAAAGGGAAAAGCTGGCAAAATCTTAAATAGCCGAACTTAGCTTGGGCGCATACCGAAAGAGGTTTTGGGGCCGGAGAAGGTGGTCCTATTTTTGTCCAAAAAGTTATAGTGTCTCTTATAGCCACGAAAATCAATCAGAAGAAGGGTTATGGAATTGGAGCATCCTTTTAAGTCTGTCCTGGAAAATCCAAAAAGCCTTTCTATTCTGTCTTTTACCTGGGGTGAATTGGCATAGACTATCTCGATCTTAAGCTCCTTAAGGGCTCCTTGTGGTTTTGAAGTGACTGGTCCTATCTACATAGAGGGCCATAAATAACCCACGCCTTGTATATTTCTCAGTTTATCAAAGAGATTATCTTCTGTTGCAGTGAAGGGATTATCTTTTGATTCGGTGGCTTATGGGGTTTTCTTCTTAAAATACATCAAGAAGCTCAGAAGCAGCCCTCAGGTCAATTATGCCTTCCAGCACATCATTTAATACCATTTGTCTCTTCAACCTTACCTGCGTAATCAATATTTTTCCCATCTCCTATCCTCCTACATTGTTTTTGGAGGATAGTCTACCAATGTGATTACATTGGGAATTTGTGACATTTCAAAATAGTAACCACAAATTTAAAAATGGTCCTTGCTTAGGACACTCTTATAGTATTAAAAGTGGAAAAATAGGGTTTTGTTTTCAAGGTGATTGGACCAAGAGGCAGCCATGGAGGGGGGTTTTTGTGCTTATTGTGACCCTTGTAGCTTCTCTTATTCTCACAAGGGGGTTAATAGCATTTCTCGGTGGCTGGTGGTTTTCTTACCGTGATTATAGCTTATGTTATTGGATGGATCATCCTTCAGTTCCTTTCTGCAAATGGCATTTCGGGGAAGAGATGACCTATCCCAATGACATTTTTGCAATGGCCACCCTCATGCTCGGGATGATATTCCCCATGTGGTCATGCTATTCGGATCTTTTCGATTTCTGGCCACTTCCTTCCGAGAAGTGAAGAGAGAAGATGGAATAAAGGTTAAGATTTACTTACACCTTCTTTAGCGAAATTTATTTGCCAAAAACAGTTTTTGAGAGGAAAATATGACAAGGGCAGAAATTTAAAAAGGAGAGGGGGATGTTTATAAGATCCACGGGGTTAGGGAAGACGCTTCTTAAAGCTAAGGTCGCTAAAATAGAGGTCACGGATCTGGTTCCAGCGACCCTTGAAAAACCTAAGGATAATGAAAAGGAGCCCGAGAGGATTCTAATGGTGCTTGAGATCGTTGAGCCGGTCCATTGGACGGTGAGGGCTTTTGTGGAACCTAAGGATTTAAGAGAGATGTTGTCTATGATTCTTAAGCATCCCTCCGTTATTTGGGAGGGTTTCAAATTTCTGTTCAAAAAATAGCCAAGGAGGTTACTATGAAGAGAAAATACGATGCCGTAATCGTAGGAGGTGGGCATCACGGGACGATCATAGCCTGCTACCTTCAAAGGGCAGGTCTTAAAACGGCCATTTTTGAAAGATGGCATGAGTTGGGAGGAGGAGCTTGTGGGGAAGAACTTCCTCTGCCCGGGTTTATTCAAAACCCCTGTGCCCATTGGACGCGCTTTTACACCCATCCCGCTTACAGGGATTTTAACCTCAGAGAATATGGACTTGTGTACGTATTCCCAGAGTACGACGAGGGATGGTTATTCCCTGACGGGAAATACATCATAGGGAAAGCTATATTTGAGGTTGTAAATCCAGAGACAGGAGAAGCTCAATTCAATGAAAAAAGGGCTCAGGACCTTGTGGATCAGATTAAGCGGATCAACGAGGATGACGCCAAGGAAGTTGAGAAATTTATCGAAATGTACAAGGAAAAAGGAAGGAAGGCTTATAGTCTTTACAGGTTTACCGGACCAGAGGAATGGGGAGAAGAAGACCCGTTGGAGAGGCTACTTAAGGAGTTTCCGAAATATGGTCTTAATCCTGATATAGCACATATGACAGTAGGAGAGATTGCCACTACCCTTTTTAAGAGCCCTGAGATGCAGACTTTTTACTTAAGAGCAATGCAAACGTCAACAGGCTTTTTCCCACAGGATAGGCCTGGTATTTACTGGCACATTCATGCGATGGGATTGATCTTGTCTTTAGAGTCGGCAGCTGTCGTTATAGGTGGTACCCATTCGATAACTCATGCTTTAGTAAGGGCTTTTGAAGATTTTGGAGGTGAGTTTTTCGTCTTGAGCGAAGTGGAAAAGGTTATTGTGAAAGACGGGGTTGCGAAGGGAATAAGGCTCAAAGATGGCACCGAGATAGAGGCGGATATTGTGGTAAGCGATCTTAGTATCGAGCTTTCTTTGGAGCTTCTTGGAGAGGAAAACGTGCCCAGGGATTTATGGGAAAAAGCTCAAGCATTGAAGAAAAGATCCGAAAGGATGGAGGAGGATTCAGGCTATGAAAGGGCCCACGTTTTCTGGGGAAATGTGGCCTTGTTTGAGCCTCCTCGGTATCCGCAGGATCCAAATCTTGGATATGTGCCAAGGTTATACATGGGAGAAGCGGATCCCGAGTATTTCTTAAGTGGTAGATATCAACGAGAAAGGTGGGAAAAGGGGATAGGGAGTAAGCTTTACATCATCGTTTCCCCGGATTCCCAATGGGATAAAACAAGGGCACCGACCGGAAGGTTTACGGCCATAGTGGAAGAGTTCACCTGCCCCTGGAGCAATTTTTCGGAGCGCGAATGGCTCAGAATGAAAAGGGAGATAGTCTCGAGGATAATAAAAGAATGGGGGAAATATGCACCTAATGTAAATGAGGAAAACTTTATAGAAGCTTGGATCTCGACGCCGGACGATGTGGTAAATCGAAACCCCTGTATGCCTTCAGGGGGATGGGGAGGGCTTAGCGCTGATATAAATAGACAGGGAAGGAAAAGGCCATTTCCCGAGGTCTCCAATTATCGGCTTCCAGTGAAAAACTATTACCTTTGCTCTTCTGCAGCCCATTCTGCGCATGGGATAGGTAGAGGAAGCAGTTACAACTGCTACAAGACGATTGCTAAGGACTTTGGGCTTTCTTATAGGCCATGGGAAGGGAGAGAGATTTAGAATGAGGCCGGCTGTAGAATGCGGTCTTTGTACGTTTAGATGGATTTACGAAAGGGCTTCGTTGGAGGGCTTAAAGGGAGAGGAAGGGATGCTTTCCCTTATGGTTTTTCTTGAGGGAAAGTTCGAGGAGAACGCAAATGTGGGTCTTATATGTTCTGAAGCGGTAAAAAAAGCGTATGAATTTCTGAACTTTAAATCCCCTTATTTTGAATTGTTCAAGAAGGAATCAAATAAAAACGCAAAAACTTGGCTTCCACAAGCCCGTATGTTCATCGAAAAAGCAAAAAACGAAAAGGAACAGATAAAAAGGATGCTTTCTATAGCTTCTGCGGCAAATGTCTCTCCTGTTGAAGGGCCAAAACGTCCTTATGATTTTGGGGAATTTTTAAAACTTCAAGAGGGGAAAACGGAGATCAGAGTGGATGAGGAAGTTGTTTTTTCAATCCTTGAAAGCGAACGGATAATTTACCTTGCGGATAACGCAGGAGAGATAGGATTTGATGGGCTCTTTATAGAAAAGCTAAAGGAAATGGGTAAAAAGGTATACCTTTTCGTAAAGATCCCTCCTTTTTTCGATGATGCTTCAAAGGAAGATGTGGAGGAGTTTGAAATAGAGCGTTTTTTAAACGGACTTTATGAAATAGAGGGGTTTTTCTGGCCTTTAAAACTTAAAGGAGAAGCGGAAGAGGTTTTTAGAAAAGCGGATCTCCTGTTGTCAAAAGGGGTGGGCAATTATGAGACCATTGGAGAAGAAAAGTTGGGTAAGCCGGTGATCCACATGTTTAAGGTAAAGTGTCTCCCAATTGCAAAGAAGGTCAAATCCCAGTTGGGGGAGTTAAAAGTTCTAAAGGAGGTTTAAAGATGGGAAAGTTGGAAGGAAAGGTTTGTATTGTTACCGGAGCCTCAAGGGGATTGGGGAGGGCTTTTGCTCTGAAGCTTGCGGAAGAAGGAGCGGATGTATGTATATGCGCGAGGGATTTTGAAAGGCTCAAGAATGTGGCCAATGAGATTAGAGAAAGGGGCAGAAGGGTCCTTGAGCTTAAAGTGGACGTTTCAAGCCCTGAGGACACTAAGATGATGGCTCAAAAGACCTATGAGACCTTTGGGAGAATAGATGGTTTGGTGAATAATGCTGCTCTTTACTATGGATTCGGTAGGAAGCCATTTTATGAGATTGACCCCGATTTATTTGACAAGGTGATGCAGGTAAATGTGAAAGGCGTATGGCTTTGTGTATGTGCTGTTTTTCCTTATATGAAACAACAGGGTAAGGGGAAAATTGTGAATATAGCTTCAGAAGTGGCCTTTAGTGGTTCAATAGGTTTTGTTCATTATGTAGCCTCAAAAGGAGCGGTAGTAGCTCTTACCAGGGCACTGGCCAATGAGTTAGGGGAATATAACATTTGTGTTAATGCAGTGGCTCCGGGTTTTATCGATACTGAAGCGAGTAGGACCATTGCGGATGTCACAAAATACGATGTGAGCCTTACTCCTCTTCGAAGACTTGGAAAGCCGGAAGATGTGGTTGGAGCTGTGGCGTTTTTATTGTCGGATGATGCCGATTTCATAAGCGGACAAACGATTTTGGTAAACGGAGGAAGGGTAAAACATTAAGTTTTTGCTTACAAAACTAAAAGGAGGATGAGGATGAAGAGGATGAAATTTGACGGAATTATAATAGGAGGAGGTCCTAATGGACTTACCATAGCTGGGTATTTGGCAAAGGCGGGTTTAAAGATCGTGGTTTTGGAAAGGAGGTATGAGATAGGGGGTGGCCTTGCGACGGAGAACCTATTGCTTCCAGGGCTTCTTGTTGATAGTCATGCCATTTGGCACATGATGGTGGAGTATGCTCCTCCTATTAAGGATTTTGAATTGGAAACGAGGTATGATTTGGAGTTCATTTATCCAGAGCTTCAGGTGGTGATGCCTTTTTCCGATGGGACTTATCTTGCCATCTATAAGGATCCAGAAAGGACAGCCGATTCAATAAGAAAATTTTCCGAAAAGGATGCTAAGGCTTTCCTTGATTTTTACAAGTTTTCCGAGGAGGCAATGGACCTGTTTCTGGCCCCCGCAACTTATGCAAATCCTATCCCAAGTTTAGAGCAGGTTGCTTTACTGGAGAAACATCCTATTACCAAAAAAGTGGATGAGCTTACAGGGCTTAGCCCGAAACAGATCGTGGAGGACCTTTTCGAACACGATAAGGTAAGGGCCCTTTTCCTCTTTTTGGCCACCATGTGGGGGCTTGAATATGATCTTGAAGGGTTAGGGTATTTGGTTCCCCTTATGATCAATCGGGCATGGCATTTTAGGCTTGTAAAGGGAGGGTCTCATCACTTGGCCCATCTTATGGGCAAGTACATCGCGGAACATGGAGGAAGAATCATCACTGGAGCTCTCATTAAGAGAATTATAGTAGAAAACAACGAAGCGAAAGGAGTTGAGCTTGAAGATGGGACCATAATAGAAGCGGAAAAATTCGTTTGTTCCACTTTGAATCCACATCAAACCTTCTTTGAACTCATCGGAAAAGAGAAGCTCGACGAAGAACTTGCCACAAGGGTCAGTCAATGGCAATATTCAAATACCACTCTTTACAACCTTCACCTTGCCTTGACGGAATTGCCACAATTTACTTTCGCTAAAGACAATCCTGAATTACAAAAAGCTCTGATTTACGTTTTAGGTTACGATAGCGAAGAAGATCTTATCAAACATTTTGAGGCTTCAAAGAGAGGTGAACTCCATGTAGGAGGATTCAGCTTCTGTATTCCTTCTCTTCATGATCCTACAAGGGTGATGCTTAGAAGAAAGGATTCCGCAGTAAAGCATATTGGGCTTATTACCGTCGAATGTGCTCCTTACAATTTAAAAGATGGGGGACCATTAGCTTGGTATAAAGTGAGGAGATCTTATGCGGAAAAACTAAAGGAAGTATTGAGGAAATATGCACCCAATATGGACGAAAACACTATAGTATGGGATTATATAAGCACTCCTTTAGATATTGAGAATAAATTCCCTGATATGAAACAAGGATGCTTCAAACAAGGCGCCTACCTTCCTTTACAAATGGGATACTTTAGACCAAATGAGTATTGTTCAAGACATAATACCCCTATAAAGAAGTTGTACTTAGGAGGAGCTTGTACCCACTCGGGGGGAATGATCACCTTCGGACCTGGTTTTTGTGCTGCGGAAACCATCGCCAAAGACTTGAACATCCCCAAATGGTGGCCCGAGCCCGAATGCCTAAAAAAACCAAAGGAGCTTGGTTTAATAATAGAGGAATGACAAAGATATAAAAATTATAAGAAGAATTTATGAAAGAATTTATCCATAAAGGGATGTATAGTAGATAAATTATAAAACAAGGTTAGTTTAACTATATATAAATTTTATAGCAATGTTTGAAATTTATGAAATGTTTTGATTTTAAAACCTTGACATCTAAAAGTAAATGTTTTTAAAATGAAAATAAGGAGGGAAAAATATGGAAAGAGATAAATTCATATTGTGGTTTGAAGAAGGTGGGAAAGAATTAGTTAACATTATTGGTAAAAAATGTGCCAATCTTTGTGAGATGACCCGATTGGGATTAAGGGTACCTCCCGGTTTTGCCATATCGATTGAGGCTTATAAAAAGTTCGTAAATGAAACTGGTGTTTGGGAAAAGATGCAGAAGTATGTAGAAACGCTGGGGAGGATAGAGGAAAAGGGTATCGCTATTTTTGAGGAGATGAGTCAGGTTTTGAGAGGTATGATCGAGGAGGCGGAAATGCCTCCTGATCTGGAGGGTGAGATCCGTTCTTATTATGAGGCCTTATGTGAGAGATTGGGGATCCCCGAACTTCCGGTTTCGGTAAGGTCGGCGGGCGTGGAGAGTAGGCCAGGGATGTTTGAGACATACCTTAATGTGAAAGGGGCGAAAGAGGTTATAGAGAAGGTGAAGAAGGTATGGGCAAGTGCTTACACTGCTAGAGCTATTGCTTTTAGGGTAAACAAGGGGCTTCCAATTTTAGGGGATGAATTAGGCGTGGCAGTGGTTAAGATGGTCAACGCCAAGGCAGCAGGGGTTTGTTTTACGGTGGAGCCCATCCGTGGTGACCGATCCAAGCTCCTCATTGAAGCTAACTGGGGGTTAGGTGAGGGGGTTGTAAGTGGAGGGGAGGCCGTTGATAGATTCATTGTGGACAAAAACAGTTTGGAGATTATCGAAAAAGTTCCGGGCAAGAAGACCAAATGCGTGATTATGGCGGAAAAGGGGGCTGAGTGGCGGGAAGTTCCTCCTGAAAAGCAAACGATTTTGTGTTTGACCGATGAAGAGGTTCGAGAAATAGCCCGGCTTGGATTACTTCTGGAGGATCATTTCGGTACGCCTCAGGATGTGGAATGGAGTGTCGATTTGGATTTGACTTTTCCTCACAACGTTTTTCTCCTTCAAACCCGGCCGGCCAAGGTGGTGGAGAAGAAAAGCCCTGAAGAGGAGCTTGCGAGAAGGATGAGCACTTTGCACAGGGAGATAAAAATCGACAAAGCCAAATTAAAGGAAATACAGTTTAAGTTTTAAAAATTCTTTTGAGGAGGTAAAAAAAATGGCCGTAAGGGAGGAACTTATTGAAAAATGGGTTAAGGAGAAACCCCATGTAGAAGAGGCCCTCTGGGATGAAACGCCGGGCTATGAATTAATTCCCGAGGTGGATCTTGAGATTTTTGACTCTTTTTTCTTAGATGGAACCCATTCCTGTCCCCCTCTTTCTCCTTTGGGCCTTGAGCTTATTTGGGCAAGGGGATGTACCCATGGTTTGAAGTACGTCAATACTTATTTTAACTTGCCTCGCTGCTATGGTTGGGAAGGAAGGGCGAAGGAGGGGGGTATATATTGGGCTTTTATTGTTGAAAGGGATGAGGAGAAGATAAGGGAAAGGGAAAAGGGATTTATGGAAGCTTTGATGCCTTTTATTCGCGACTTCGATGGAATTTGGGAGAAGAATAAAGCTTATATATTTCAAGAACAAGAGAGGATGAAGAAATTTTTGCCCGAAAAACCCAAAAATTGGGACTATCTTCACTACCATTGGGAGCTTGAAAAATTTATAATCCAGACCCACTGGGAATTGCATTTTTTGGGGATGCAATCTTCTTATTCGGGTTGGATTTTATTGGAGGAAGAATGCAAAAAGCGTTTTGGAATAACCGATAAAAGTGCCGATTTTCAAGATATGTTAAGGGGTTTTGACAATGAAGTATATCGAGTAGATAAAGAGATGTGGCTTCTTGCAAAAGAAGCGGTGGATAGAGGATTGGGGTCTATTTTTGAAGAAAAAGATCCTCAAGAGATTCCAAGCGCTTTAGAGGAGACTCAAAAAGGGAAGGAATGGAAGAAAAAATTTGACGAATTTTTGGAAAGAAGGGGATGGAGGACTATTGGGTTTGATCTTTATGATCTCAGTTGGTTGGAAGATCCGACCATACCCTTGGGAAAAATAAAAACATTAGTAATGACGGGAGAAGCGGAGAAAAAGGAATTTCCGCTCGATAAAGTGAGAAGCGAACTTGAGAGAAGAAGGGAAGAAGCTGTAAAAAGGATGCTCGAGAAGGTACCTGATCCCGATAAGGAATGGTTTGCTTCCTTGATAAAACTGGCCCAGAAGGCAAGTTCTTATAGTGAAGAGCATGATCTATTCTTCGAGATGACCTTTTTCGCCATTGCTGGATGGGGATATCGTAAAATAGGGGAATGGCTCGCTAAAAACGGTTGTATCGATAGACCAGATGATATTTTCATGCTTAACGGAAGGGAGATAGAAAATGCCATAATGTGTCCGTTTAAATCCGATCTGAGATGGATAGCAAGAAGGAGAAGAGCGAGATGGGAATATTTGAGAGATAGGTTTGCGAGAGAGGGAGAATTTAGAAACCCAGTATATACAAGACGGGGAAGTATTGAGGAAGCTGTAGCTGAAGATCTACTTCCTTCCATGGACCCTATATGTATAAAGATCGTGGTAGGAGAACTACCCGAAGTAAGTGCCGAGGAGGTAGGAGCTGATATAATGGGCATATGCGGATGTCCGGGCGAAGCGGAGGGTTATGCGAGGGTTGTCACCGATTATACTCAACTCAAGGATTTACGTCCTGGCGAAATTTTGGTCTGCCCTCAAACTGGTCCTGAATGGACAGTGGCTTTTGGCATAGCAGCTGCAGTTATAACTGACAGAGGAGGTACCCTTTCTCATGCGGCTATAATCGGGAGAGAATACAACGTGCCCACGGTTGTTAACACTTTCGTTGGGACCTCCAAAATAAAAACGGGACAAAGACTAAGGGTGAAAGCGGATATCGGCGCGGTTTACATTTTAGACAAATAAAGAAAAATAAACCGACCCTCCGAAAAAGGCACCGTAATCGTAACGGTGCCTTTTTCTTGAAATAATATTGACTTTTAGTCGAAAATCGGCTATAGGTTGAATTGTGGGGGTTTATGATAGGCGTGTGAGGGAGCGGGAGTTAAGGAGGAGGGCGATTCTTGAAGCGGCCAAGGAGGTCTTTTTGGAGAAGGGGTTTGAGAGCGCTCGGATGGAGGATATTGCGGAGAGGTGCGAATTGGGCAAAGGTACCCTTTATTTTTATTTTCGCAGTAAGGAAGAACTTTATTTGGCCCTTCTTCAAGAGGGGGTTAATGAGCTTTTTGAGAGGATCGAAAATAAGCTGAAGGAAGAAGGGGAAGTGGAGGAGGTTCTTAGAAAGGTTGGGGAGGAGTTTTGGAATTTTTATGAGGATAATAAGGCCTTTTTCCGGCTTTTTGTTTTCGGGAGAAGGAGGGTTTCTTTTATTCCCGAAGAGGTGCGCCGATCCAACGTAAATAGGGGTATAAGGTATCTTCAGAGGTTTTCCGAGCTTTTGAGAAAGGGGATTGAGAAAGGGTCTTTCCGGGAGGATGATCCGTGGAGGCTTGCGGTTTTATGTTGGGCCCTTATGATAGGGGCTTTGTTCCTTTATGATGATGAGATCCACAGGGGTATGATAGGGCTCGGCTCGAAAGAATTGAGGGAGGCCGTTTTGGATTTTTGCTTGAGGGGGCTTAAGAGATGAAGCTTCCGGAAGTATCGGTAAAAAACCCGGTTATGACGGTGATGATCTTTTTGGGGATCATTCTTCTCGGGGCCTTTTCCCTTACCAGGTTAAAGATCGATCTTATGCCGGATATAGAACCCCCTCAGGTGAGTGTTATCACCATCTGGCCAGGTGCTTCGGCCACCGATGTGGAGATGAGCGTTACCAAGTACATTGAGGATCAACTCACCAAAGTGGCGAACCTTGAAAGGCTTACCTCAAAGTCTTTGGAGGGGCTTTCGGTTGTGACTTGCCGTTTTAAATGGGGGACCGATCTTGATGCTGCCACAAGTGACGTTCGTGATGCCTTGGAATTAGCAAAAAGGGATCTTCCCTCGGATATAGAGCCTCCCATGATCTACAAATTCTCAACGGCCACTATGCCTGTGCTTTATATGTTCCTCAGTGCCCAGGAGAGTTACCCCCAACTTTACTACTTGGCCGATAAAGTGGTGGGTGATGAGCTCAAAAGGATCCCCGGGGTAGGGACTATCATGATCCAAGGGGGGCTTCAAAGGCAAATAAACGTCCGGTTTGATCCGAGGCGCCTTGAGGCGTATGGGCTTTCCCTCGAAGAGGTGGGGAGGGTGTTAAGCTTAGAGAACCTGGACGTTCCTGCGGGCGAGATAAAGCTGGAGAAGATGGCTTATGCCATAAGGATCCCCGGAAGGTTTAAGGATCCTGAAGAAGCTAAGAAGATAGTAGTAGGGGTGAAAGGGGGAAGAATCATAAGGCTTGAGGATGTGGCTGAGGTCTCAGATAGCTTTAAAGAGCCCTCCAGAATAGGGTACGGAAACGGAAAGCCTGCCGTGGTTTTGGCGATTCAAAAACAAGTAGGAGCTAACACTGTTGAAGTTGTGGATAAGATAAACAAAAGGCTCAAGGAGATAAAGAGGCTGTTGCCCCCTGATGTTGAGATGGTCCCGGTATTTGATAGTTCGGAGTTCATACGGGTTTCATTGAAAAACCTTCAGGAAACCCTTTACATAGGGCTTTTTCTCGTAAGCCTTGTCACCTTCTTTTTCCTCCGCCGTTTTTGGGCAAGTACCATAATCCTTTTGACCATTCCCTTTTCCTTGATCGGTTCCTTTATCCTGATGCTTCTTTTCGGCTACACCATTAATGCCATTACCCTTTCGGCTTTGGCCATCGCTTCGGGGATGGTGGTAGATGATGCCATCGTGGTTCTTGAGAACATCATGCGTCATATAGAGCGAGGGGCAAGGCCGAAAGTGGCTTCCATATTTGGCACTTCTGAGGTGGGGCTGGCCGTAAGTACGGCAACCCTTACGATCGTGGTGGTATTTGTGCCCTTGATGTTCATAAGCGGTTTAACCGGCATCTTCTTTAAGCAACTCGCCTTTGTGATAACCGCTACCATAATGGCTTCTCTTTTTAACGCCTTGACCCTAACGCCTATGCTTTCTTCCAAATTTTTAAAACCCCCTCAGGAAATAGGGAAAGGCTTTTGGGCTGAGATTGACCGGAGGTTTGAAAGGGCCTTTCGCAAGATTGAAGAAGGGTATAAGAGGCTCATCGGATGGGCCCTGGGGAATAGGATTAAGGTGATAGGGATAACGGGGCTTGTGTTTTTGATATCCCTTCTTTTGATCCCTTTTATAGGTACTGAGCTTACCCCCGAGATGGACTCGGGAGAGGTGAGACTCACGTTTCGGCTGCCCGAGGGCACCAGGGTTGAGGAGACCCAGAGGGTCCTTGAGGAGATTCAAAAGAAAGTAATCGAACTTGTTCCGGAACGGCGAAGCTTTTTCGGTTATTGTGGCCAGAGCGAAAGGGGGATAGCCACCGCCCTTGGTTTTGAAGAGGGTTCGAACGTGGGAATGGTAGGGTTGAAGCTTGTCGAAAAGTCACAGAGAAAAAGATCTGCCAAAGAGGTCGGTCTTGTCTTAAGGGAGGCGGTCTCCCAGATCCCCGGTATAAAGGAGTTTTATGTTTCGGCCACCGCTGCCATAAATCAACTTCTTATGGGTGGTGGTGGGAGAAGGCTCTCCATTGAATTATGGGGGAAAGATTTGGATCTCCTTGTGTCTTATGCCGATGAGCTCAAAAAGCGCATAGAAAAGATACCGGGAACCCTTGACGTCACCATAAGTCAAAGGCCTCCGAGGCCCGAGATATGGGTCCAGGTAGATCGAGAGAAGGCTTCGCAACTGGGCTTAAACACGGGTCTTATAGCTTCCAGTTTGAGGCAATACTTTTACGGATTTGCCCCCACCACCTATCGAGAATCGGGTGAGGATTATGATATATTTTTGCGGCTAAGGGATGAGTATAAAAATCAAATAAAAACCCTCGGGGAGGTCCCCATAAAGACCTTAAGTGGAGCGGTAGTTCCCTTAAGAAACGTGGCCCAGATTCGGGAAGCCTATGGCCCTGTCTCAATCGAACGCCGAGACAGGCAAAGGGTAGTTAAGGTAGAATCGGATGTTAAAGGAAGACCCCTTGGGGACGTGGTGGCCGACGTTCAAAAGGTCATAAAGGAGATGAAGATCCCTCCGGAAATAGGGATAAGGTTTGGCGGAGAGACCGAGGAGCAACAGAAGGCCTTTAAGGATTTAAAAACCCTTTTTGTGCTTGGGGTGATCCTGGTTTATATGGTTATGGCTTCCCTTTTTAAATCTTACCGACACCCCTTCGTGATCATGTTCTCTCTGCCCTTTGCGGTGAGTGGAGCCCTTTTTGCCCTCTTCTTCACGAGAACGACCCTTTCCCTTTATTCGTTTTTGGGTTTAATAATGCTTCTTGGGATCGTCACCAAAAACGCCATAGTCCTTGTGGATTACACCAACATTTTACGCGAGAGGGAGTTTCCTTTAAGAGAAGCCATAAAAGAAGCGGGAAGAACGCGACTTAGGCCCGTTTTGATGACAACCTTGACGACCCTTTTCGGAATGATCCCCATGGCCCTTTCGCGAGGCGAGGGCTCGGAGATGTGGTCTTCCTTAGGCATAACCATGATAGGGGGGTTGACGGTCTCAACGCTTGTCACCTTGGTGCTTGTTCCGGTGATTTACTCCTTGGTGGAAGAACGAAGGAGATGAAGCTTCTTTTTCTCGTTTACGATGTGGATTTCGAGGAAGAGGTCCAAGAGGCCTTAAAAGAAGCAGGTCTTGGGGAATATACCCTTTGGGAAAGGGTCCTTGGGAAAGGAAGTCGAACCGGACCTCGGCTCGATACTTCCGCTTGGCCCGGGTTTAATCAATTGATGATGATCGTTCTTTCCGATGAGAGATGGAAAAAAGTAAGACACAAAATATCGAAATTAACCCAAAGGCCGGGTATAAGGGGTTTCCTTTGGGAGTGTGAAGAGGTGAGAGGATGAAAAGGGGGGTTTTAACACTTTTTTTATTTGTATTTTTACCGAGTTTTGTCTTTTCCCAAGTTTCCTTGACCCTTGATGAGGCCATAAGGATCGCTTTGGAAAAAAGTCCGACCCTTGCGGCCCAAAGGGAAGTCATAAGGGAGGCCGAATACAAGAGAAAGGAAGCCCTCTCCAAGTTTTTCCCCAAACTTGAAGGCAAATATTATTATCTGCGCTTGGACGAAACACCCAAAATGGTCATACCGCCTTTAAAAGGTCGGACCCTTGAGGAGTTTGAGGAGGTTTTGACCTATCCTCTCATTTTCAAAATAGGCACAAGGGATAATTGGGGGCTTGATCTTTCGGTGAGTCTTCCGGTTTTTACGGGTGGGGCTTTGAGAAATGGGTATGGTTTAGCTTGTTTAGGGGTTGAGAGTTCCAAGCTTCAATATGAGCTTTCAAGGCTCGATCTCATTCTGAAGGTGAGGGAGGCCTTTTATAATGTGATCAAGGCCAAAAGGCTTATGGAGGTAGCTCAGAAGGCCCTTGAGGCTTTGAAGGAGCATCACCGGATAGCCCAAGCCTTTTACCAACAAGGCATCATCCCCAAAAACGATCTTTTACAGGTTGAGGTGGAGCTCTCCCAAAGGGAGCAGGACCTTATAGCGGCGCAGAAGAATTTGGAGATGGCTTGTTACTACTTTAACATCCTTTTGAGGCGGCCCCTTAATGAGGAGGTTATTTTGGACGAGAGGCTTGACCTTGTGGGGTTTGAGGAGGACTTCAGTTCGCTTCTGAAGAAAGCCTTAGAGAATCGTCCTGAACTCAAACTCGGTAGAATCCAGATTGAGGCGGCAAAAAAGGAGTTTAAGATCGCTCGGTCTGAGCTTTTACCTAAGGTGAGTCTGCTTTTCGATTATCAAAGGCAAGGTGACGATCCTTCCGTAAGCGGTTCCCCTTATAGGGAGAAGGAATATAGTTGGCAATTTATGGCCATTCTGCAATGGCGACTGTGGGATTTCGGGGAGAGTTATTTCGGGGTTAAGGAGAAACAAGCCCGTATAATCAAAGCGGAAAACCAACTAAAGGAGATCGAGGATCTTGTGACCCTCCAGGTAGGGGAGGCCTTTTTAAGCGTCCGGGAGGCGATGAACAAGGTGAAGACCGCACAAAAGGCCCTTGAAGGGGCTCGGGAAAACTTCCGGGTGAATGAGGAGCGGTATAAGCTTCAAGCGGCCACAAGTTCCGATGTGCTCGATGCCTTGGCCCTTTTGGTAAGGGCTCAGAATAGCTACTGGATAGCCCTATGCGATTATCATTTGGCCCTTGGAAGATTAAAGAGGGCCATGGGGGTTGAGAGATGAGGAAATTCCTGATCCTTTTAGTTTCCTTGAGCATAGCAGTGTTTTTGGGTTGTAAGAAGGAGACTCAGAGGGCACTTCAAGAGGAGGTTTTTCCAGTGGAGGTTACACCGGTTAAAAGGATGAGCCTTGAAAGGTGGGAGGAAGCAGTTGGCAATGTCTCTCCCTATCAAGGGATAAGGATTACCCCTAAGGTTCCGGGTAAGATAGAGGCCATTTATGTGAAGGAAGGGGATCAGGTTAAAGAAGGTCAGGCCTTGGTGAAACTCGATCAGACGGATTTTCTCTTGGCTCTTGAGAAGGCAGAGGCTTCTTATAAAAGCGCTCAGGCGCAACTTGAGCAGGCGAGATTAAAGCTTCAAGATGCGGAGCGAGATTATCAAAGGGCGAAGGTCCTGTTTGAGGAGAAGGTCATTTCCCAAAAGGAGTATGAGAAGATAGAAATCAATTTTAAAGCTGCTCAGGCCCAGTATGAACTCGCTCAAGCTCAACTTAAGGCAGCTTCCTCGGCCCTTAAGCAGGCTCAGACCGAACTCAAGGACACTATTATCTACGCTCCTTTTTCCGGTTATGTTAGCGCCAAGTTCGTTGATCCTGGACAGAGGGCCTATACCATGCCTCCCACCGATATCCTGGAACTTGTGGACATCTCAAAGGTGAAGATACTCCTTGACCTTCCGGAAAGGGATCTTCCTTTCCTGAAGCTGGGATCGAAGGTGGAAGCGAGAAGCGATGCTTTTCCTAATTTAAAGCTTGAGGGAAAGGTGAGTCGGATTTATCCCAAAATCGATCCTTCTACCCGTTCTTTTAGGATCGAAGTCTTGATGGATAACCCAAAGGGAATCCTTAAACCGGGTATGTTCGTTACCGCTCGGGTGTTTTTGGGGAAAGAAGAGGCCCTGGTCATTCCGCGAGATGCCCTTCTAAGAGCCCCTGGGACAGGGATCGAATACTGTTTTGTGGTCATAAACGAAAGGGCCCAAAGGAGGGAACTTACTACCGGCATAAGGCAAGAGAACCTGGTGGAGATCAAACAGGGCCTGAAGGAAGGTGAACTGGTGGTAAGTTCGGGGGCTCAGAATTTAAGGCCTGGGGTGAGGGTTAATATAAAAAGGACGGTCTCCTTGTAAGAAAGATTTACCCCCTTTTGGATTGGCTTTTACGGAAATGAGAAGCCCCTTAGATGATAGGCGCATAGGCCTTTTGCTTTTTAAGCTTTCGCTTCCCGCTTTCATCGGCATGTTTGTCATGACCATCTATAACGTGGTTGATACCATCTTTGTGGGTCACTGGGTTGGTCCCGAGGGGATAGGGGCACTTTCTCTGGTTTTTCCTCTCCAGATGTTCTTTGTGGGCGTGGGTCAAATGATAGGCCTTGGGGCTTCTTCCATAATCTCCAGATCCATTGGTGCTCGTGATCTCAAAAGGGCCCATTTTGCTTTAGGTAACGCCTTTCTTGAAACGCTCTTTCTTTCCGGATGTTTTCTCTTGGTAGGGGTTTGGAAGATGGATTGGCTTGGCCTTGTGCTTGGCACTTCGGCTTCGCTTCTTCCTTACGTGAAAGATTATATGGGGGTGATAATTTGGGGCAGTTTTGTTCAAGTAGCGCCCCTGGTATTTGGAACCCTTATAAGGGCTGAGGGCAATGCCATTGTGCCTGCCATAAGTATGGTGGGGGGTGCGTTGCTCAACGTGGGTCTTGATGCTCTTTTCGTCATAAAGATGCACTTAGGGGTTAAGGGAGCCGCTTTGGCCACCGTGATTTCTCAGATCGTTTCGACAATTTGGCTTTTTTCTTATTACCTCTTTGGGAAAAGTTTCATCAAGCTCAAGCTTTGGGCCTTAAGGCCCCATGGGGATGTCCTTTTTGAGATGAACGCCTTAGGGGTATCGGCCTTTTTACGAACGCTGGCCGGTTCCTTCTCGGCGGTCATGGTGAATCGGATGGCCATCATCTATGGGGGAGATTTAGCGGTTTCGGCCTTTGGGATACTTAATCGTTTGGCTCAATTGGCCATCATGCCCATAATGGCCCTTGGTCAAGGGCTTATGCCGGTTCTGGGTTTCAATTACGGTGCTTCAAGGCCCAAAGAGGCTTTAAGATCCATATGGTTGAGCCTTATGGCTTCCGAAGTGATATGTGGGTTCGTCTTTTTCTTGATATTCTTTTGGCCCGACCCCCTTATAAGGATGTTCACCTCTGAAGAAGAACTTATAAAGATCACCTACTTCGCCTCCCGAAAGATGTTTCTTGCCCTTTACCTGGTGGGTCTCGCCATCGTGGGTTCTTTCATATTCCAAGCCATGGGAAAGGCTCGAGAGGCCTTCATCACCTCGGTTTCCCGACCCTTGCTCTTCACCATCCCTTCGGTCCTTTTGCTTCCAAAATTTTTGGGCATCCAAGGCGTATGGCTAACTTTCCCCATATCGGATGTCTTGAGCACCTTTTTAACTCTGATCCTCCTTTTACCCCATTTAAAAAGATTCAAGGAAAAAGCAATAAAGGTTCAGAAATAAAAACGTCCTGTGTTTGTAAGGATTTCTCTTTTGAAAAAGGGGGATTTTTGGTAAAAATGGGTTTAAATTATTAAAAAGGAAGGAGGGGTTTATGGCGCTTGATGAGTTTACCGTGAGTAGGGCCATTATTGAGCGGTATTTTGAGAAGCTTAAGGAATCTCTTAAAGCGGATATCGTGGTAGTGGGAGGGGGTCCCTCGGGGATGGTGGCTTCTTATTATTTATCCAAAAGAAGATTTAAGGTGGTGCTTCTTGAGAAAAACTTGAGCCTTGGTGGAGGCATATGGGGTGGGGGGATGATGTTCAATGAGATTGTGGTTCAAGAAGGAGGGAAGGAGATCCTTGAAGAGATGGGTATAAGGGTTAAGCCCTTTGGAGATGGTTATTTTACCGCCGATGCCATTGAGGTGGCCTCGGGTTTATGTCTTTCTACGGTTCGAGCGGGCACAAAGGTATTAAACCTTATAACCGTTGAGGACTTGATGGTGAAGGAAGGAAGGGTTACGGGGGTGGTGGTCAATTGGTCTTCGGTGATTTTGGCCTCCTTGCATGTGGATCCTTTGACCATCGAGGCAAAATGCGTGGTCGATGCCACCGGTCATCAGGCGGAGGTGGTGAGGCTTCTTGAGGGGAGGATACCCATGGGGCTTGAGTTTTTGAAGGAAGCCCCCCTTTGGGCCGAAAAAGGGGAACGGATGGTGGTCGAGAACACTCGGGAGGTCTTCCCCGGGCTTTTTGTGGCAGGGATGGCAGCCAATGCCATTTCGGGTAGTCCCCGGATGGGTCCCATATTTGGAGGGATGCTGCTCTCGGGAAAGAAGGTGGCAGAACTCATCATGAAGAGGCTTGAAGGATGATCTCCGTTTTGACCATAGCGGGCTCTGATTCGGGGGGGGGAGCGGGGATTCAGGCGGATCTTTTGACCATCGGAGCCTTAGGAGCACATGGGCTTTCGGTCATTGTGGCCCTCACGGCCCAAAACACCTCGGGAGTTAAAGCAGTACGAAAGGTTGAGCTGGATTTTATCGAGAAACAGCTTGAGGCCGTCTTCGAGGATTTTTCCATTCAAGCGGTAAAAACGGGGATGCTCTGGGAGGAGGAGGTAATTGAAATTGTCTGTTCGAACTTTAAAAAATACAAGGTCAAAAACCTGGTGGTCGATCCCGTGATGGTGGCCAAAAGTGGGGATCGGCTTCTCAAGGAAGAGGCCGTTTTAGCTTTAAAGGAGAAGCTTTTTCCACTCGCCAAAGTCATTACCCCTAACCTTCCTGAAGCGGAAGCCCTTTTGGGTTTTGGGATAAGGAGTAGGAAGGAGATGGTAGAAGCGGGGAAGAGGCTTCTGGACTTTGGGCCTCAAGCGGTCCTTCTCAAAGGAGGGCATCTTGAGGATGAACCTTGGGATCTTTTGGTCTTCTCGAAGGGGCATTTATGGCTTAAGGGCGAAAGGATACCTTGGGAGGCCCATGGGACGGGGTGTAGTTTCTCCGCGGCTTTGGCCACCTTTTTGGGAATGGGGTATGAGGTTCAAGAGGCGGCCTTAAGGGCAAAGCGATTTGTCCAAGAAGGAATAAGGATGGCCAAATCGGTGGGAAGGGGTTTTAAAGTGGTTGATCCTCTGGCCTCCTTGAGAAAAGGGGCTTCAAGGTGGGAGGTGATTAAGGGTTTAAAAGAGGCTTATCACCGACTTGAATCAAAAGCCTCAAGTGAGATCATCCCTGAAGTGGGTTCCAATCTGGTATATGCCTTGGAAGGAGCGCAGGATGAAGAGGAGGTGGCAGGTATTGAGGGAAGGATTGTTAAGGTCGGAAAGACTTTCAAAAGGGTTGGGGAGATCGATTTTGGGGCTTCAAGACATATGGCCCGCTTGGTACTTGAGGTTATGCGGTTTTATCCCTTTTTGAGGTCCGTGATGAACATAAGATATGATCCTATCTTTATAGAGAAAGGTAAGAAGATGGGTTTTAAAATCCTTTCCCTTGATCGAAAGAAGGAGCCCGAAGACGTTAAAAGGCAGGAAGGGGCTTCTTTAAGGTGGATGGTGAGGGAGGTGCTTAAGGAGGCTCAGGAGGTTCCGGATCTCATTTACGATGAAGGTGACATAGGAAAAGAGCCCATGATAAGGGTCTTGGGAAAGGATCCTCAAGAGGTGGTCGATAAAGTTTTAAAGCTTTCGGGAGATTGAGGATGGAGACCCAAATCGTTAAGGCCAAAAAGGGGGAAATCACCCCGGAGATGCGATTGGTGGCCGAGGAAGAGGGGGTTTCCCTGGAGGTGTTGATCGAAAGGGTGGCCAAGGGAGAGGTTGTCATTTTGGCCAACCCTTATCATCGCCCCCTTAACCCCAAAGGGGTGGGGAAAGGGTTGAGGGTTAAGGTTAATGCCAATATTGGAACAAGCCCAGATCATGCGGATTTGGAAGAGGAACTCCAAAAGCTTCAAATGGCTATTTCTGCCGGTGCCGATACCGTAATGGATCTTTCCACGGGAGGAGATCTGGATGAGATAAGGAGGGCTATCCTTAAAAATTGTCATTTGCCCGTCGGCACAGTCCCCATATATCAAGCGGCAGTTGAGGCTTCCAGAAAATACGGGTCCATAGTTTTCATGAGCCCGGACGAGATGTTCGAGATAATTGAAAAACAGGCCCAGGACGGGGTGGATTTCTTCACGGTTCACTGCGGGTTGACCCTTAGGGGGCTTGAGAGGTTAAGGAAACAGGGAAGGGTAACGGGGATTGTAAGCCGAGGAGGGGCTTTTCTTGCAGCCTGGATGATATATAACGAACGGGAGAACCCGCTTTATGAACATTTCGGTAGGCTCCTGGAGATAGCCAAAAAGTACGATGTGACCCTTTCCTTGGGGGATGGTTTAAGGCCCGGATCCATTGCCGATGCCAGCGATAGGGTTCAGTTGGAGGAGCTTCTCACCATTGGGGAACTTGTGGATCAAGCCCGAGAGGAAGGCGTTCAGGTGATGGTGGAGGGGCCGGGTCATATGCCCCTTGATCAAATAGAGGCGAATGTGAAGATTCAAAAGAGGGTCTGTAAGGGAGCCCCATTTTACGTCCTTGGTCCTCTTGTCACCGATATCGCCCCCGGTTATGATCACATAGCTTGTGCTATAGGAGGGGCATTGGCCGCTTATCATGGAGCCGATTTTTTGTGTTACGTCACACCCTCCGAACACCTGAGGCTCCCCAAGCCCGAGGATGTGAGGGAAGGGGTTATTGCCGCAAGAATAGCCGCTCACGCGGCAGATCTTGCGAGGGGAAGGCTTTCATCTTGGCAAAGGGATTTGGAGATGTCAAAGGCCCGTCAGGCGCTCGATTGGAAGAAGCAGATGGCCTTTTGTATCGATCCGGAAAAAGCTAGGAAGATGAGAAGCGAACGTCTGCCGAGCGAAAAAGACGTATGCACCATGTGTGGGGAGTTTTGCGCCATAAAGATCGTAAACGAGTTTTTGAAGAAATGAAGGGCATTTTTGTAATCGGTACCGATACAGGGGTCGGGAAAACGCTAGTAAGCGCGCTTTTGTGCCTCCTTTTGAAGGAAAGGGGCTATGATGTGGGGGTGATGAAACCCATTGAGACGGGCGTAAAAGAGGTGGAAGGGGTATTAGTGCCTCAAGATGCCTTACTTCTTAAGGAAGCCTCTGGATCCCAGGATCCTTTGGAGTTTGTAGTTCCCTATTATTTTCGAGAACCGCTTGCTCCAGCTGAGGCAGCGAGGCGCGAAGGAAGGGAGATCGAACTTTATAAGATTTTGGAGGTTCTAAAAAAGGTCTCCAAAAGACACGACCTAATGGTGGTTGAGGGCGTAGGTGGGCTTTTGGTGCCTTTGAGAGAGGATACGCTATTGCCTGAGCTTATAAAGGCCTTTGGGCTTAAGGTCTTAGTGGTGGGTAGAAGTGGTCTTGGTACCATCAATCATACCCTTTTGACCCTTTATTATTGTGAAAGGGAAAATATCCCCGTAGGGGGGTTTTTGTTAAACAAGATAAATCCCTCTCTTAATGGTTCAGAAGGGACGAATCCCCATTGGATCGAGCGTTTTTCTGGCGTTCCCTATTTGGGGACCCTCCCGTTTTTGGGAGAAGGTCATTCGATCCTGGAAAGAAAAAGCTTACTCCTTCCCTTATTTGAAGTCTCCATTAAGGTGGATATGCTCCTTGAACGTTTCGACCTTAAATGAGCCCGAAGTCCTTCCCCACCTGATAGAATTTCTCCCTCGCTTTTTCGATGGTCTTTTCCTCCACACAGAAGGACAACCTCACGTAACCCGGCTTACCAAACCCACTTCCAGGTACCACCAGCAAAAGGTACTTGTTCTGAAGCTCCCTCACAAAGGCCACGTCATCCTCTATGGGGCTTTTTGGAAAGATGTAAAAGGCCCCCTTCGGTTTCTGAACCTGAAAGCCCGCTTCGGCAAGGATCTCGTAGATCAAGTCCCTTCGCCTTTGATAATCACTGGGATTAAAACTCCAATCCCCGAGCAACCTCACCGCCCTTTGCATTAAAGCCGGAGCATTTACAAAACCCAGAACGCGATTGGCCAAAATAAGGGCCTCCACCAAGGATTGGGCTTCTTCAAAAAGGGGATTCACCGCCACATATCCGAGCCTTTCTCCTGGGATAAAAAGCGACTTGGAGAAAGACCTTATGGAGATGGTGGGTTCATAAAGGGCGAAGATGTTTACCGGCTTGAGTCCGTCGTAGAGGAAATCACAATAGGTATCATCGGAGAGAAGATAAATAATCCTGTTGTTCTTTCGGGAGGCTTCTCTCAAAAGCTCACTCAGAGCTTTGAGTTCTTCTTCGCCATACACCGCTCCTGTAGGGTTATTGGGCGAATTGATGATGAGGGCCCTTGTTCTTTTGCTCAAGGCACTTTCTATCTCATCAAGGTCCAGGGAGAAATCCTCCTTGGTGTTTACCGGCACCATTACCCCTCCGTGATTTTCCGTATAAAACTTGAACTCCACAAAGTACGGCACCGGAACGATCACCTCATCACCTGGATCCAGGATCGCCTTAAGACTCACGTTTAACCCCCCGGCCGCCCCAACGGTCATGATGAGGTGATCCTCCGTAAAGGGTAAGCCCGTCTCCTTTTTGAGCCTTTCGGCCAAAAAGGCCCTTGTTTCCCTAAAGCCCTGATTTGGCATGTAACGATGGCATCCCTTATCGGAGTTTTCAACAAGCCTCCTCAAGGCCTCTTTAAAGATCCGGGGAGGTTCATCCACCGGGTTGCCCAAGGTGAAATCGAATACCTTATCCTCCCCATACTGAAGCTTTAACAGCGAGGCCTCTTCAAACATCCGCCTTACCCACGAAGATCCTTCGATCATCTTTTGAATTCGATCCGAAATGGCATTCATGCGACACCTCCTTCAAAAGATAAAAAAAGAGCCATGGACTCTTTAGCCCATGGCTCCCAAAGGGGTGCTCGGCCCCTCAGGAACCAGGGCTAAGGCCAGTAAAGTAATAAAACCAAAAACCGCCCTTCATAGCATTATTAAGGATGAGAGAAAGGGAGAAAAAAGTCAACCCTCAGAATTATAATTTTTCAGAAAAATGGATATCTTGCCAATGGCGTTTTCATTTGATAGGTTTAAATTAGGGCGGAGAGATGGCCGAGAGGCTGAAGGCACCCGCCTGCTAAGCGGGTATCCCGGCAAAAACCGGGATCGAGGGTTCGAATCCCTCTCTCTCCGCCATAAATTTTTCCCCAAAAAGGCCGTAATCCCAGCGGCGGGAAAGGGAACACGGCTTTATCCCTTAACCAAAGACCTTCCCAAGGAGCTTCTCCCAGTAAGGGGACGCCCTATGATCTTTTATTCCCTTTTTGAAGCATGCCAATTGGGAGTTGAGGAGATAATAGTGATCATAAGCCCGGAAAAGGAAGGACTCAAAAGGTACATTCAGGAAGAATTCCCAAAGGAACTCGGAGAGAAAATCCCCTTTTCTCCTCGGATTACCTTCGTGACTCAACCCAAGCCTTACGGTTCGGGAGAGGCCCTTTTTAGGGCAAGGCCTTACATTAATGAGGAGCCCTTTCTATGGGTTATGCCCGATTTCGTGCTTTTCGATGAAGAACCCCCCTGCCTTCAATTGTTAAAAGCGTGCCCCTTAGAAAAAGGACTGAACCTAGTGGGGGTTCTAAAGATAAAACCCGAGGAGGCTCACTCCTTCGGTAACGTGGGCCTACTAAGGGGTAAAAACCTTGGGGAGAGAAGGATCCTTATAGAAGAGCTCTCGGGAAAAACAAAAGACCCAATCGCTTCTTCAAAGGACTTCCTTAAAGCAATCGGAAGATGGGTTTTATGGGATGATATATTTCCACTCTTAGAAGCCACAAAAAACTTCATGGAAGAATGGGACGATACCCCTGCCCTTCAAGCCCTTTGTAAAAAAGGAAAAGTCATAGGCCTTCTCTTAAAGGGAAAAGGATTCGACGTGGGAAACCTCCAAGGCTTCCTGGCGGCAAACGCTTACAACCCCTCAAACCGACCTCTGGAAGATTCACCTTAAATTGACATCCAAAAACGTTTGCCTTATCCTTTATGTAGAAAAAAGAACAATGTTCTCTAAAAGAGAACAAAAGGAGGTTAGGGGATGAGGTATGGTGAGACGGGTGTTACTTTGGAGGTGGATCTTTCTACGGGTGAAGTTAAGAAGTATGAGAGTGATCCTTCTTGGACGGAGCTTTATCTGGGTGGGCTTGGTACGAATCTGAGGTATCTTTGGGAGAAGGCGCCTCTTGATTGTCATCCCTTTTCTCCGGAGAACGTGATCATCTTTGGAGCGGGGCTTTTGGTGGGGACGCCCGTTGTGGGGGCCACAAGGACGGTGGTGACAAGTTATGTTCCCGTGAATAATTTGGTGGCTTTCAGTATGATCGGTGGTCACTTTGGGGCGGAGCTCAAGTTTGCGGGTTATGATCGCATCGTGGTGAAAGGAAGGGCTTCGGAGCCAGTTTATCTTTGGATCGATAATGATAAGGTGGAGATAAGAAGTGCCAAACATTTATGGGGGAAAGGGATCCTTGAGACCTTCAGGGTGATTCGGGAAGAACTTAAAGAACCAAGGGCCCAGATTGCCGCTATAGGGCCGGCGGGTGAGAATAGGGTCTATTTCGCAGCAATACAACATGCTTGGCACACGGCTGGACGTGGCGGTTTGGGAGCAATTATGGGAGATAAGAAGCTTAAGGCCATTGCCGTGAGGGGCACCAAGGATCTTAGGACCGCCAAGCCTCAGGAACTTTTTGAGCTCTGTTTCCGCATGAGGGAGGAGATCCGTAAAAATCCAAACCTCGGTGACTGGATGGCTTATACCGATAACGATGCTTTTCATCATGATAACTTCGCTTGGGGTTATGCCAGGGTGAGGAGGAAGGGGTATTGGACGCCTGAAGTGGAGGAACGTTTTGCCCGGATCAGAAAAGAGCATCAGTTGAGGGTTGTAGGTTGCTTTAACTGCCCTAAGGAGTGCGAGATAGTCATCAGATATCCGGGCAAGCCCATCTTCGGTTATAAGTGTTTTGCCAAAGACACCTTCCACATGGCAGCCTTTCAGGAGCTTGATTTTAGTTACGAGTTTTTGCCCTTAGTGGTCGATTATGGGGTCGATGCTTATTCCATGCCTCAGGTGATAGCCTTTGCCATTGAGCTTTACGAAAACGGCATCCTCACCGATCAAGATCTGCCGGGTTTCCCCAAGGACGTTAAGGGTAGGTTTTATTACCTTTTTGAGAAGATAGTAAAAAGGGAAGGCATCGGTGACATTTTGGCCGAAGGCACTTGGTGGGCTGCCCAAAAGATAGGGCGTGGCGCGGAAAAGATCGAGCATAATAGCATAAAGAAGGTGGAACAGGTTCCCATAAAACTGGGGAAATTGAACCCCATTTACTTCCTCTGGTGGTCCACTAATGAAAAGTGGAACATAACCCAAATAGAAGGTACCTGGCCCCAGGATCCGATTCCTGACCCCGAAAAGAGAAAGGCCTTTGTGGAAAGCTGGATAGCCCCGCCTAATGAGGAGTTTAAGAAATGGTTTTTGGAATGGGAGAAAAGGGAAATCATCTCGGTTGAGAGGGCCTGCGCGATTGCCGATTGGAGTGAGAGGATGCATTACATAGACAATAGCACCGGGCTTTGTGGATTTCTCTCGGCTTTCAGGGGGCAATTCGGTGGAATTCCCGGGCCTGATCAATTAGTGGGGGCAGGTCCAGCCTATCATATTCATAATATCCCTTACCTGATAAGTCTTGCCACTGGCATAGAGTATGATGAAGAGAAACTCTGGGAGACAGCCGGAAGGATAAGGACCCTTATAAGGGCTATGAACAACATAAGGGGTTTGAGGCGTGAGGACGAAAGACCTCCTGAAGACCATTGGGCCGTAAGGGATCCGGAGCTTGAGAAGAGGCTTTTGGACGAATATTACAAGTTCAAAGGTTGGAACGAGGAAGGAATACCCACCAAAGAGACGCTTCTTAAGTATGGTTTGGACTTTGTAATTCCTGAATTTGAACGCCGTAATTTACTGTAGGAGGATGAAGATGAAGAAGGCAAAGAAAGTTATAAAGGCCATAAAGATATATCCTGAAAAGTGTACGGGTTGTGGTACCTGTGAGGTTTATTGTTCGGCTTATCATGCGGAGCCCCGTTACTCCTATGTAAATCCGGCCAAATCGAGAATCAGGGTGTTTGTGGATGAGTTGAATGATGTTTATCTTCCGATCATCTCCGGAAGGTATGCCGATGCCGAGTGCAGAGTCCGTTACCGGATCGTGGTAGGCGATAGGGACTATGAAGAGTGTACCTTCTGTAGGGCAGCTTGTCCTTCGCGAAAGGACTTTTTCGACCCAGATACAGGGCTTCCCCTTCTGTGTGATGGTTGTGGGGAACCCATGCCTCAAGGGGGCCCCTTGTGCGTTCAAGCCTGCGATGCCGGTGCTTTAGAGTATTTGCCCGAAAGAATTGAAGAGGTATTAGTTCCCGAAGAGGAAGAAGAGGTGGTGGAGGAGCTTTGATGGCGCAAGTCGATACGCCAGTTGGGGCAGTTTTAGTTATCGGAGGAGGTATAGGGGGGATCCAAGCAGCCCTTGATCTGGGCAGTTTGGGCTTTAGGGTTTACTTGGTCGAAAGGGCTCCTCAGATCGGGGGCAAGATGGCCCAGCTCGATAAGACCTTTCCCACCCTGGATTGTTCTATCTGAATCCTCGGGCCGAAGATGGCGGATGCCGGTCGGCATCCCAATATCAGGATCCTCTCGAATAGCGAAGTGGTCGAGATTGAGGGGGAACCGGGAAACTACACGGTTACTATTCTACGATGGCCTCGTTATGTTGATGAAAGCAAATGTACCGGATGTAGGACCTGTGAGACCTTCTGTCCCGAAGTGATGCCCAATCCCTTTGATGAATACCTTGGAACCACGAAGGCAATAGGGGTATGGTGTCCTCAGGCGGTTCCCGCGAAGGCTTATATTGAAAGGGAAAGATGCGTTTACTTTCTCGGACAGTGCACCATATGTGAAGCCGTCTGTAAAAACAAGGCTATAGACTTCAAACAAAAAAGGGTCCGTGGAAAGGTCCGAGTGGGAGCCATCATAATTGCGACAGGTTATGAGGTCTTTAAACCCGAAGGGTGGACTTACGGATATGGGGTTTTTGAAAATGTTTTTACCAGCCTCGAATACGAGAGGATTTTGAGCGCTTCAGGACCCACTCAGGGTGAGATTTTAAGACGTTCGGACAGAAAAATCCCTCATAGGATCGCTTGGATCCAGTGTGTTGGGTCGAGGGATTTGAGAAATGGCAAAAGCTATTGTTCGGCCATTTGTTGTGGTTATGCCATAAAACAGGCTATTGTTACCAAAAGCCATCATCCCGATATGGAGACCGTCATTTTCCACAACGACATTAGGACTTTTGGTAAAGGCCTTGAGGACTTATATGAACGTGCCAAGCGAATGGGTGTACGGTTCATAAGGGGAAGGTTACCCTTGATCAAAGAAAATCCTGAAAATCATAACCTCATTCTGACCTATCTTTCCGATGGTAAGCTCAGGCAGGAAGAGTTTGAAATGGTGATCCTTTCGGTAGGTGTTTTACCGCAAAGGACCAATAGGAAGATGAGCGAGTTGTTCGGGCTTGAGCTTAACCACCATGGTTTCTTTGAGGTTTCTCCTTTCTACCCCTTGAAGGATGGAAAAAGGGGGATTTTTGTCTCCGGAAACACCATAGCTCCCATGGATATTCCCGATACTATTTGTTCGACTTCGGCTGTAGCTGCCCAAGTTGCTGAACTTCTCGCTCCAGCAAGGGGAAGCCTTGCCGTTAAAAAGGAGTATCCGCCCGAAAGGCCTGTAGGGGATGAGGAACCGCGTATCGGTGTTTTTGTATGTCATTGTGGGAGCAACATCGCTGACATAGTGGATGTTAAAGAAGTGGTCCAATATGTGAAGAACTTGAAGGGGGTGGTTTACGCCGAGGATCAAGTGGTTAGTTGTTCAAATGAAGGGCTTACCAGAATCACCCAATTGATTAAAGAGCGCGGCTTAAACCGGGTCGTGGTAGCTGCTTGTACCCCAAGGACTCATGAACCGGTCTTCCGAGAGGCCTTAAAGGAAGCAGGATTAAATCCCTACCTTTTGGAGATGATCAACATTCGGGAACATTGCAGTTGGGTCCATCCGCTGGAAAAAGAGGAAGCCACCCAAAAGGCCAAAGAGCTCCTGAGGATGGCCATCTGGAGAGCCAGGGAACTTGAACCACTCCAAGAGCCGTTTTTCGGCGTCACCAAAAGCGCCCTTGTCTTGGGAGGGGGGCTTGCAGGGATGGTGGCTGCCTTGAGCTTAGCCCGACAAGGGTTTGAGGTTTATCTGGTGGAGAAGGAAAAGGAACTCGGGGGAAATTTGCGGGAGATTCACTTCACTTTAGAGGGAGAAGAAGTAGGGCCTTTCCTCAAAAGGCTTATTAACGAAGTGGAATCCGAAGAAAGAATAAAGGTTTTCAAAGGTTATAGGCTTTCTTCCCTTTCAGGATACGTGGGTAATTTTTTAAGCACTATCGAATCTTCCGAGGGAAAGAAAATCGAGCTTTCTCATGGGGTGGTGATAATCGCTACCGGCGGAAAGCCTCTTACACCTTCCGAATATGAATACGGAAAAAGTGAGAGGATATTAACTCAGCGTGAACTCGAAGGTAAGATCGTCAGGGGGGAACTGCCCGAAAAACTTAAAACAGTCGTTATGATCCAATGCGTTCAGGCACGCGATGAAAACCGTCCTTATTGCAGTAGAATATGTTGTGGACAAGCTATAAAAAACAGTTTAAAATTAAAAGAAAAGTTTCCACAGGTGCGGATAATAGTTCTTTACCGAGATATGCGCACTTATGGGTTTATTGAGGATCTTTACCGAGAGGCGAGAGTGAAAGGTGTTTTGTTCATAAGGTATGATCTTGAGAGGAAGCCTCAAGTGGAACTTAAGGATGATAAGGTAAAGGTAAAGGTATGGGAGCCCGTTCTTAAGAGGGAAATCGAGGTAGAGGCGGATCTTTTGGTTTTAAGTGTTCCGGTGGATTCAAGGGGAAATTTGGAGCTTTCACAGCAATTAGGGCTTTCCTTGAGTAGCGATGGCTTTTTCATGGAGGCCCACATTAAGCTCAGGCCGGTTGATTTTACCGTGGATGGGTTCTTCCTTTGTGGAATGGCTCATTATCCAAAGTTCATTCCGGAGACCATCGCTCAGGCGAAGAGTGCTGCCTTAAGGGCTGCTCTTATCCTTTCGCAGGACCAACTTAAAGGAAGCGGGGTCGTATGCGAAGTGAGAGAGGATCGGTGTATGGGCTGTGGAGCTTGTGTGGAGGTTTGTAGTTATAGGGCCCTTCAGTTAGTGGAGGTTAGAAAGGACTTAAAGAAGGCTCAATGTAATCCGGTTCTGTGTCGAGGCGATGGTCTATGTAGCTCGGTGTGTCCTACTGGTGCGATAAGACTTAAGCATTTTACCGAAGAACAGATATTGAGCGAGATCGATGGCTTGATGGAAGAGGGCCTCGGAAGTTAAAGGAGGTTCAAGGGATGTTAGGAGCATTGGCCTTGGTTGCGTTTTTCGTCTTTTTGGGCGGATTGGTTTTTAAGGTCTCTTCCTGGTTCAGATGCTCCTTAAGAAGGGAAAGAGAAGGATTTAAAAGGTTTGTCCTAGGATTTTCGAGCTTGGGGAAAGCCCTTTTTAGTCCGAAAATAGGGATTATCTTAAAGGTTCTTATACTCAATGGGATTCTTCAAAGGCGCACTTTAAAAGAGAGCCCTTACAGATGGCTTATGCACGTTTTGATTTATTGGGCTTTTGTGCTTCTTATTATCACTCATGCTTTGGGGAAGCTCCTGTTTGAAGGTTACGTTTCCACCGCCTTACCCTATGTTTTCTTGCGGGATCTCTTCGGAAGTATGGTCCTGGTGGGCTTAGGGATGGCCATTTGGAGGAGGATTCGTAAAACCCCGCCTCTTAGGACAAGTAGGATGGATCTTTATGCCCTTATTGCGGTTTTAATCATCGTATTTTCGGGATTTCTTTTGAAGGGAGCGAAGATCATCTCTTACAAAAATTATCTGAGGATGATCGATCAATATGCTTCCCTGGGATCGGAGGAGGAATCCAAAGCCCTTGAGGCCTATTGGGTCAAAAGGATGGGATTGGTTTCACTAAGGGAAGTGGAGGAGTCCTTAGTTGCCAAAGGAGAGGAGATCCATCAATTCCAATGTGCTCCCTGTCATACTAACTCGAGATGGGCCTTTGTGAGTTATGGGCTTTCTCGAGCTCTTGTCCCCCTTGCCAGTGGGTTTGAGCGGGTTAACTTTACGGAAAAACTTTGGTGGGTCCATATTGCGATTTGCCTTATTGCTTTGGCGATTTTGCCTTTTACGAAATTTTTGCATTTGATAAGTGTGCCTTTAAGCTTAGTAATTAATGCCTTATGGGATCCAAAGCGGTCACATCCTTTAAACCTTAAGACCAAACAGATGATAGAACTTGATGCTTGTGTTCATTGTGGGAGTTGTACGCTCAAGTGTGCGGTTTTAGGTGCGGAAAGGGTTTTGGGGAATATAAGGATTTTGCCCTCAGAAAAGATAGAGCCACTCAAAAGGCTTGTTTCAAAAAGGGGTCTTTCCCAGCGAGAACTCGAGGGGATCCTCCAAGGCGTTTATTTATGTACAAATTGTTTAAGGTGTACGGTTTCCTGTCCATCGGGGATCAATTTACAGGAGCTCTGGTTTGAAGCAAGGGAGGCGCTTTTTGAGCGTGGGCTTTCGGAACCGGCCCTTTTGAGCCCCTTCTCCTTCTATAGGGGCTTAAGAGCGGAGGAACTCGGGGAAGGGTATGAGAGGCCGATTTTGGAGATCAAGGGGAAGCTTTACCGAAGGTTTGGGCTTAAGGATAGTGTGTTACGGATCCCAGAAGAAAGGGGGTTCGAACTTTACGAGAGGAGTTTGATGGGCTGTTTTGCTTGTCAGACCTGTACGAACGTTTGTCCGGTGGTCTCTCAATATGAGAGACCGGAAGAGGTGCTTGGATTTCTGCCTCATCAGATCATGAGGTTATGTCTGCTCGGTTTTAAGGAAGCCGTTTATGGATCGGAGATGCTTTTAAGCTGTTTGACCTGTTACAAATGCCAAGAGGCATGCCCGCAGGGCGTTACGGTGACCGATATATTGATGGGGTTAAAAATGGAGGCCCTTAAGGCCGTGAAGGAGGAAAGGGATGAGATACGCTTTGTTTCTGGGGTGTAATATACCGGCAAGATTACCCGAATACGAGACTTCGGCCAAATTTCTCCTGAAGGAGCTTGGGGTCGATTTTACGGAGATTGAGGGATTTGGCTGTTGCGGGTATCCCTTTAAGGTTATAGATTTGACCACGTCCTTGGTGCTTTCGGCGAAGAATTTGGCTTTGGCCGAAAGGGAGAATCGGGATATTTTGAGTTTATGCCAATGTTGCTACGGGACTTTGAAGAAAGCCAAAAAGATGATCGATGAGGATCCTTCTCTCCGAAATCGAATTAAGGAGTTTCTAAAAGCAGAGGGTCTCAATTATGAAGGAAAGGTGGAGGTCAAACATCTGCTTCACGTACTTTATAAAGATTTGGACCTTGAGAGGATACGAGAGAAAGTTTCTAATCCCTTAAGCCATATTAAGGTTGCCACCCATTATGGTTGTCACGCTTTAAGGCCAAGTTCCATCGTGGAGTTGGACGATCCATCTAATCCGAGAGTTTTGGAGGAACTGATCACCCTTACCGGGGCTCAGAGCCTTTTGGTTAATAGGAGGCTTGAGTGTTGTGGGGCTCCTCTTCTTGGGACAAACGATGAGGTGGCTTTAAACTTCACTCGGGAAAAGATAACGGATGCTCTTAAGCACGAAGCGGATCATTTATGCGTGGCCTGTCCATATTGCAAGCTTCAATTGGAAAACTTCCAGGAAAGATTGTTTGGTAAGAGGGTTCTTTCTACCATTTTAATTACCGACCTTATTAATATGGCCTTGGGTCTTCAGAAAGCCCTATAACAAGCTGAGGTGCTTCTTGGGAGGCACATCAATTTGAGGCTTCAAGCTACACTTATACCAGTAATGAGGGCTTGTGCCCTGGGATTAAGGGAGCTGGCTTAGGATGTGTTCCCAAAGGGTAGGGATTAAAGATAAGCTGACCACTTTACAACTTCTAAAAGGGAATGATAATTTTAAAAAAGGGCGCCTGTAGCTCAGCAGGATAGAGCAGCGGACTTCTAATCCGCGGGTCGGGGGTTCGACTCCTCCCAGGCGCGCCAGGGTGGTGAGTGTAGCTCAGCTGGCCAGAGCGCTGGACTGTGGCTCCAGAGGTCGGGGGTTCGAAGCCCCTCACTCACCCCATATCTCCTCCCGAGTCTTGACACATCCTAGGAAGATGATGATAAATTTTTATTGGGCCCATAGCTCAGTTGGCAGAGCCACCGGCTCATAACCGGAAGGTCCCAGGTTCGATTCCTGGTGGGCCCACCAGGCCTGTTAGGGATGGAAAGATGAGTAAAATAAAAAGTCAAAGGGATTATGAAAGAAAAGAAGGGGTGCACTCGGCACCCCTTCTTTTTAGGGAGAGGTTATGGAGGAAGTGAGGTTATTATGGAGGATTCAAGAACTTGAGTTCTCCATAAAGAAGGCGAAGGAAGAAACTGCGCGTTATCCTCAAGATAAAAGGGATTTGGAAGAGGAACTCTTGAAGTTGGATCAACGATTGAAAGAGGCCCAAAGGGAACTGGAAGATTTGGAAAAACGACGCCGAAGGCTTGAACAGGAGCTTGAGGATTTGAGGATAAAGGTTAAGAAATCCAAGATAAGGCTCTTGGAGGTTAAAACCAATAAGGAATACGAAGCGGTTTTAAACGAGATAGAATGGGGCCAAAATGCCATAAGCTCCTTGGAAGAGGAGGTTTTGAAGATCCTCGAGGAGATAGACCAGAAAAAAGTGGAGTTCGAACATCTTAAGGAAGAGACGAGGATTCAGAGAGGGAAGATAAACGAGCTCATTTCCCATCTTGAAAACCGGCAGAAGGAACTCAAGCAGAAGGTCTCTCAATGGCAGAAGGAGAGAGAGGAGTTGTTAAAGACTGTCCCCCAGGACTTACTTGAACTTTACAAAAATCTCAAGCAAAAACGAAGCTTTGCCATCGCCAAGGTAAAGGATGAGATATGTCAAGGTTGTTTTCTTCACATTCCCCCACAACTTTACAATGAGATCCTGAAGGACGAACGCATTTACACCTGTCCTAATTGCAAAAGGATCCTGTATTACGAAAAAGAAAGTGCAAGTTGATGGGATCTTATTCGTAGATGGTGCTTCCTTAGGGAATCCTGGTGAAGGGGGTTGCGGGATCATATTGAAAGATGGCGAGGGAAGGCTCCTCTACTTTGGGGGTGAATACCTTGGGAGGGTTACGAATAATCAAGCCGAGTATATGGCTTTGATAAGGGGATTGGAAGAGGCTCATCGGAGGGGATGCAATGCCATTTTGGTTTTAACCGATTCGGAGCTTTTGGTTCGGCAGATAAACGGAGAATACAAGGTTAGGGATCAAAAGCTTCAGGTCCTTTATGAGAAGGTGAAGACCCTTCTCAGGAATTTTCCCCAATGGGAGATAAAGCACGTTGAAAGGGAAAAGAATCGGGAGGCTGATAAATTAGCTAAAAAGGCAGCTCAGAGGAAGCTCTGATGGTTGACCCAAAAGAAAAAGGGAAGAGAAAGAAGGAGTTTTACATAATCTTTGTGCTCTCCGGTGTAATAGGAATGCTTCTTTTCTTACAAACCTATTTTAGGGAATCCCTTTTATGGAGCAAAAACGCTTTTTTCTTCACCATGCTCAATCTCAATATCGTACTGCTTTTGCTGGTGTTGTTCCTTTTGATAAGAAACTTCGCCAAATTGATCCTCGAATACCGAAAGGGGTTATTGGGCTCGAAACTGAAAACGAAGCTCACATTTTCCTTTTTGGTACTCTCGTTGCTCCCTTCGGTAGTTCTGTTTGGGGTTTCGGCCCTTTTCATATCCCAAAACATAAAGAGTTGGTTTAGCTCCCAGATCGAAAGGTCCCTAGAGGTGGCTCTGGAGGCTACGAAGATCCATTATGCTCATTTGCTCAACCAGAGCTTGAATTGGTCAAAAAGAGTGGCCCAAGGGATGCCGTTGGAGGAGGCCCTTTCTGAGGGCTCTTTGAGTTGGGTCGGCCTCTATGATGAGAATGCTCGATTGCTTTCCTCTGTTTCTTCAGAAGATCTGCCTTTTTCCATCTCACCACCCAAGGAGATGGTGGAAGAGGCTTTGATGAAAAAAGAGGTTACCAAGATCCTTCCCTTCCGGGGCGGAGAGATCATATGGGGCGGATATAAAGGTGAGGGCCAAGTGGGTTTCTGCGCTTATTATTTGCCACACGGGCTTTCAGGGAAGCTCGAGTCCATCTCTCAGGCCTATTTCGAATACCGTCGCTCCGAAGCGATGAAAGGCCCCATAACCCTCAATTATCTGCTGCTTTTACTTTTGATTACGTTACTGGTGGCCTTTTGGTCGGTTTGGTTGGGTTTTAAAATCGCCAAGGACATAACTGACCCTTTGGGAGAGCTTTTGGTAGCTACTAAAAAGGTAGCCGAAGGCCAGTTGGAGATCCAACTCCAAGCATCTCCCAAGAACGAGATGGGCATATTGATGGAGGCCTTCAATAAGATGACCCAAGATCTCAAAAGGACTCAGAAAGCCCTGGAGGAAAGAAGACGATATACCGAAGTAGTTTTGGAGAATGTCTCCACCGGGGTCATCTCTTTTGACCGAAACGGGCGGATCACCACTTTAAACGAAAAGGCCAAGGAGATATTGGGCATTCAAGATCAGAGGGTAATAGGCAGATATTACCGTCAGGTGTTAAGCCCCGATCTACTCAAAGTAGCACGCGAACTTTTCCGGGAGATGAACAAAAGTGAGAGCAAAAGGCTTGAGAAGCAGATGGAGATACCGATAAACGGCAGACCGATGATCCTAAAGGTGACCCTTAATGTTATGAAGGATCCCGATGGGAATTACGTGGGAATGGTCGTCACCCTGGATGACCTGACGCAGTTAGCGAAGATGCAAAGGGTCGAGGCTTGGAAGGAGGTGGCTAGCCGAATAGCTCACGAGATCAAGAACCCCTTAACCCCTATCCAACTTGCAGCCGAGAGGATCTGGCGGCGTTATAAAGAAAAATTGGCCGAAGATAAGGAAATCTTTGAGGAATGTATCCGTACCATCATATCCCAGGTGAAAGAGCTCAAAAGAATGGTCAATGAATTTGGCCAGTTCGCTCGAATGCCCCTTTTGGTCCTCAAAGTGGATGACCTTAATAGCATCGTTAAGGAGAGCGTCTCCTTTTATCAACAAGCTCATCCCGAAGTCACCTTTAAGGCGGTTTGTGATCCGGAGCTTCCTCATTTCAAACTCGACCGGGAGGCCATGGAGAGGGTCCTCAGGAACCTTTTGGATAATGCCATAGAAGCCCTCAATGGCTCGGGCATCGTGGAGGTTCATACCCGTTATGATCCCCTTTTAAAGATGGCCATCCTGGAAGTGAGGGATAACGGTTGTGGAGTTCCGGATGAGCTCAAGGGGCGCCTTTTTGAACCCCATTTCTCCACCAAGGGTGAAGGGAGGGGATTAGGGCTTGCGATTGTAAGCGCCATAGTAGCCGATCACGAAGGCTTCATCCGGGTTAAAGATAACGAACCTAAGGGTACCCGTTTTATAATCGAACTGCCCGTAAGGAGGTGAGGGGTATGGATTGGGAAACCTTTAAAAATTTAAGGGGTAGTGAAAAAAAGGCCTTTTTTATGAGAAAGGGGCGGATCTATCATGTTATAATGGCCCAACAATTCGACAGGCCCTTTTTGGACGAACTGTGTAACCTCACCACCCGGATCCGTCAAATAGCCAAAAGCAATGAGGGCACGAGATTCCTTTTGAGTCTCCTTCAAGGGAAAAGGGCCATGCTATATTTCACCCAACCTTCCACGCGGACCTTCTTGTCCTTTGTTAGCGCTTGCCAAATTTTAGGGATGCAATGGGCGGAGGTGAGGGATCCTTCTACTTCCTCGGAGATGAAGGGGGAAAGCCCAGAGGATTCGGTCAGGACCTTCTCCAGTTATTTTGATCTCATCATTATGAGACATCCGGAGCCTCAATTTGCCGAAAAGATGGCCTTTTTGCTCAATCAAACCCCGAGGCCCGTGCCCATTATAAACGGGGGAAGTGGGCCGGATCAGCATCCTACTCAAGCTTTGCTCGACGTTTATACTATTCACCGTTCCTTCGAGGACCATGGGGGGATCGATGGCAAACATATAGCCCTGGTAGGGGATCTCAAGCGAGGAAGAACCGTCAGGTCTTTGGCTTACTTGATGAAAAATTACCGAGACGTGAAGCTTTACTTCGTTTCCCCGCCCGAGCTCAGAATGGGAGAGGATCTCAAAAGTTATCTCCGGGAAAAGGGCGTTAAATTTGAGGAACACGATGACCTTGAGGAGATCATCCCCTTGGTGGATGTGGTCTATATGACCAGGATTCAGGACGAGTACGATAAAGAAGGGGAATCGAAGCTAATACGTTATGAACGTTATCACTTTAAGCCCGAGTATTTGAAAATCTTGAAACCTAATGCGATAATTATGCACCCTCTGCCTCGCCGAGATGAGCTTCCGGTGGAGGTAGATAAAGACCGAAGGGCGGTGTATTGGCGACAGGTGCGAAACGGCATGTGGGTGAGAACCGCTTTGATCGCCATGATCTTCGGAGTGGATAAGAAGATATGGGATTATTAGTCCCCAAGCCCCTTTTGTTTCTGAGGGATAATATCCTTAAAAAAGGAAGCCTTTTGGCCTTGCCAAAGGCCAAATGGGCAAATGATTTGAACCTTCCTAAGGAAGGCGAGTACCTCCTGTTTGGGGGCTGCGGTTATCAATACCTCAATGTGGCTAAGACCTTCTCCCCGATAGGGCAAAGGATGGAGGGTTTGGGGTTGGACCTGGAAAGGGGTCTTAGGTTTTTCAAGTGGTTTTCACCCTTCCTTCGATTTTTCTTGAGCGGACGAAACCCTTTGCGATCCGCTTTAAAGGTCTTGTCCGAGGAAGGGATCGAGGTTTCTTACCTTGGTGAGGAGGAGCCCTGTTGCGGGGGGCCTCTTTATTTTTCCGGTTTCAGAAAGGATTTCCTCGAAAACCTTTCCTCAAAAAGGGATTTCTTGTCAAACCGGAAGAAGATCATAGGAATGGTTCCTTCTTGTTGTTATGCGTTAAAGGAACTATGGGGACTTAAGGATTTGGTCGAACCTTTTCCCATTTTTTGGCTCAAAAACAAGAAGAAAAAGAGGCGTTTGAAAGAACCCCTCAAAGTCACTTATCATGATCCTTGCATTTTAAGTAGGTATCTTGGAGTAGTGGAAGAGGTAAGGGAGATACTGTGGGACATAGAGGGATTGACGTTAGTTGAAGCCGAAGCCTCGGGCGAATGGGCCAATTGCTGTGGGGGAGGTGGAGGGTTTGAGTTGGTGTTTCCTTACGTAAGCAAAGAGCTTGCCAAAAGAAGGGCTGAGGAATTACTTTCGACGGGGGCTCAAATTATAGTCACTGCTTGTCCTGGTTGTTTAATAAACCTTGAGGAAGGCGTTAAGGCTCTCGGAAGAAAGGTGAGGGTTTTGGATTTAGTAGAGCTTTTGGAGGAGACGGAGGTTGTGGCTTAAGGAGTATAAAAGAAGGCTTAAAGAAGCAATAGAGGAAGGGAAGATCCCAATTGCCATCGAAAGGGCAAGCGAAAGCTATCGACGTAATCTTCAGGAGGCCATAGAACGCTTTCCTTACACCATAGAACTTGCCCAGGAAGTAAGAGCTATAAAGGAAGAGGCTATTAGGAACCTTGATTCCCTTTTTGAGGAGGCCAAGCGACAGTTTGAGAAGAATCGCGCCAAGGTCTTTTTGGCCCGTACCTCCGAGGAGGCTTGTGAGATCATAGGTTCTATTTGTGGGAACCGGAAAGTAGTGGTAAAGGGGAAGAGCCTCACGGCTGAGGAGATTTCCCTGAGGGAATACCTGGAGGAAAAGGGGTATGAGGTTTATGAAACCGATCTTGGGGAGTTTCTCATCCAGATAACCCGGCAAAGGCCTATGCATATTCTGTCTCCGGCTATTCATATGACCCGGGAAGAGGTCTCCAAGGTCCTTTCGGCCTATCTTAAAAAGGAGATACCTCCCGATATTGGGGAGGAGGTGAAAGCGGTAAGGGAATTTCTGAGGGAGAAGTTTTTCCAAGCGGAAGTGGGGATAACGGGGGCCAATGTGGTCTCGGCCCAGACCGGGACTTTAATCTTGATAGAGAACGAGGGCAATGTGAGGCTTACAAGTGGTTTACCTTCGGTTCACATAGCCCTTGTTGGCCTTGAGAAGCTCGTATTTTCCCTCTCCCAAGCCATGAAGGTAGCCGAAGTGACCTGGCGTTTTGCCAATTATACCATGCCCGCCCATGTGAGCCTCGTTTCTACGCCTTCAAAGACCGGGGACATTGAGAAGGTGACCACCTTTGGGGCTCACGGTCCAAAAGAGCTTTACGTGGTGTTCCTCGATAATGGTCGAAGGAAGCTCGCCCAAGATCCCATCTTTCGGGAGGCCCTTTATTGTCTGAGGTGTGGCGGATGCCTTTATGAATGTCCGGTCTTTAGGTTGGTGGCTGGGAGGTTCGGAGATAGGTATTTTGGAGGCATTGGGGCCATATGGACGGCTTTTATAAGTGGGGATTTAAAGAAGGCCGCTCCCTTAGCTTGGAGTTGTCTCACTTGTGGGCGCTGTAAGCTTCGATGCCCTTTGAAGATCGATACGCCTCAAATGTGCCTTCATTTGAGGTCCCTTCTGGTGGATTCTTAAAATGAAAAAAGAAGAATTCGTCCGAAATGCCTTTGAGCGCATAGCCAAAAGGTATGATGTGGCGAATACCATTTTAAGCTTTGGACTCGACAAAGGTTGGAGGCGAAAGACGGTGAAGGCCCTTGGGGAAAGGGGTTTGGTGCTTGACCTTTGTGCTGGAACCCTAAGCTTGAGCGAAGCCTATCGAGAGTATTTCAACGGGAGGATTTTGGCCCTCGATTTCAGCTTGGAGATGCTAAAAGTGGGAGAAAAAAAGGGGCTTAAATATGTCTATCCCATATGCGGGGATGCCCTAAGGATGCCTTTTCGCGACGAGAGCTTTGACGGTGTCATGATGGCCTTCGGCTTGCGGAACCTTTCTCAGATGGAGAAGGGTTTAAGGGAGGTTCATAGGGTCCTAAAAAAGGGGGGTAAGCTTGTGATTTTAGAGTTTAAAAGGCCCCGAGGCCTTCTTGGTACGGTTTATAAGGTTTATCTAAAGGGGGTTTTACCCTTTTTGGGCGGTCTTATAACGGGTGATCCGGAGTCCTATCTTTATTTGGCCGACTCCATTTTGGCTTTTCCCGAACCAGAGGAGATCCTCAAGAGATTGTCGGTTTTGGGGTTTATTGATCTCAAATGGGAAGTTTTGAGTTTTGGGATCTGTGCCCTTTATGAAGGGATAAAGGCTTGAAGGTGGCGGTTGCTTTAAGTGGAGGCGTTGATAGCTTCGTTTCCGCCCTCCTTCTAAAACAAGAGGGGTATGACGTCATAGGGGTTTTCATGAAAGTTATTGAGGACGAAGAGCTCCTCGAAGGCTCTCGTTTGGCTGCTTCTCTTCTGAACATAAAGCATTACGTCATTGACCTGAGAGGGCCATTTCGTAATTTGGTGATTGAGCCTTTCCTGAAAGCCTATCTTGAAGGTAAGACGCCAAACCCTTGTGTAATCTGCAATGAGGTCATGAAGTTTTCCCTTTTAAAAGAAGAGGCCCAAAAGTTGGGAGCTCGACTATTCGCCACTGGGCATTACGTAAGGAAATTGCCCTGGGAAGGCAAGTGGGCCCTTTTTAAGGGGAAGGATCAGAATAGGGATCAATCCTATTTCTTGTGGCGGATCTCCCAAAAGGACTTAGAAGAAACGCTTTTCCCTTTGGGGGATAAGACCAAGGAAGAGGTGAAGGAATTGGCCAAGTCCTATGGGCTTATCCGAAAGGAGAGTCGGGAGGTCTGTTTCATCAAAGGTGATTACCGGGCTTTTATTGAGGGCTTTCCTTTTGAAAAGAAAGAGGGACCTATTTTGGACGCGGAAGGAAAAGTACTTGGATGGCACAAAGGGGTTCACCTTTTTACCGTTGGGCAAAGGCATGGGCTTGGTTTAAAAAGGGAAAAACCTTTTTATGTTTTAAAAATCGAAGATAACAAGGTCATCGTGGGGTCCAAAGAAGGACTCTATAAAAGGCGTCTTCGGGCAAAGGGGGCGAGATGGATTTTAGGGGAACCTCCTTCCCGTGAGTTTTTCTGTTATGGAAAGATACGTTATCGCCATAAAGAAGCCCCTTGCCGGGTTGTGGTGGAGGGTGAGGAGATCTTTTGTGAATTTTTAAAGCCCCAAATGTCCATAACCCCAGGGCAGGCATTAGTTTTATATGAAGGCGAAAGGCTCTTAGGGGGAGGATGGATCGAAGAGGTGGTGGATTGAGAATCGGGTTGGTGAGTTTGGGATGCAAGGTCAATCAATTTGAGTCCCAGGGGATGATGCGTTTGCTGAAGGAAAGGGGGTTTTTGATCACTCAACCCGAGGAGGCGGATCTGGTGATCCTCAATACCTGCGTTGTGACCCACCGGGCTCAAAGCGAATCGCGAAAGCTTTTGAAAAAGTTCAAACGGTTAGGGAAAAAGGTGCTCGTTGGAGGTTGTTGGCCCCAGCTTCTTCCGGAGGAGCCTCTTTTGTACGGGGCCGATGGTTCTTTCGGAAATACCGAAAAGATCCAGATCGTACATTTATGTGAAAAAGCACTTCGAGGCGAAAGGCCGAAGGAGGTTTCCGATATCAAGGAATCTCCTTTTGCGGAATTTCCCGTTCCACTTCCCGAGGGAAGGACAAGGGCCTTTTTGAAGATTCAGGACGGCTGTGATAGTAACTGCACCTTTTGCATTGTCCCCAAGGTGAGGGGAAGACTACGAAGTTTAAGCCTAGAAAAGGTCTTAGAGGCCTTAAGGTTCTACCGGGAAATGGGGATAAAAGAGGTGGTCTTATGTGGCATTCACCTTGGCAAGTGGGGAGAGGATCTTGAACCTAAGAGGTCCTTTTTGGAGCTTTTGGAACGTTTGGAGGGATCCGAAACCCCTCCTCGCTTAAGGTTAAGTTCCATCGAGCCCCAGGAGCTTGATGAGTCCATTATAAAGGTCCTTAAGACCTCCCAAAAAATATGCCCCCATTTACACCTTCCCGTCCAAAGCGGTTCCGAAAGGATCTTAAAGAGGATGGGAAGGCCTTATACTCCTTTTGAGGTCTCCGAATTGTTCTTCAAGCTTAAAGAGGAGATACCGGATATTTCGATCGGTTCGGATTTCATCGTGGGCTTCCCCGGTGAAAGGGAGCAAGAGTTTATGGAGACTGTGGAGTTTGTCCTTAAACATCCCTTTTCTTACCTTCATGTGTTCCCTTTTTCTCGGCGGCCCGGGACTTTAGCCTCGGATTTTCCCGATCAGGTTCAGGAAGGGGAGAAAAAAAGAAGGGTAGAAACTCTGAGGGAACTCGGGTTGAGAAAGAGAAGAGAATTTTACCAAGGTTTTATCGGAAAAAGGCTGAAAGTCCTTTCTGAAGCTTCCTTTAAAGGGCTTTCGAGAAACTACATAAAATGCGTCTTCCAACAACCCATCCCTCAGGGGGAAGAATTTGAGGCATTGGGCTTAGAACTAAAAGACGACAGACTTTTGGTCAAGCCCCTTGAGATTGCCACCACTGGATGATGGTCCAATGCCTTTTGAAGGGGCCAAATCCCTTATCTTCAAGCCTTCTGATCCATTCTCCGAGGGGCGAACCGTGATGGATGATCAAAGGCGTACTATGAGGAGGTAATATGTCCTCGAAAAGCTGATACACCCCCACCCTCTTCCAAGTCTCGGCTTCGGTATCCGGATCATCCCAAGGGGTCGGATGGATCAACCCATGAACGGCTCCCTCATCCCGCCGGTAAAGAAAGGTATTGGGGAAACGCTTTTTAAGGTCCCTCAAGATCTTTACGACTTCCAAGTTCATCTCGGGGGTTATGCCCTTATTTAAGTTCGAAAGGATCTTGGAGCTAAAAGACTCAAAGCCGATGGAGGCCAAAAGGAGTCGGGTATCCTGGCGCTTAAGTTCCTTTAAGCTTTTTTCCAAGTTTTCCCGGTGCCTCAATATGTCATCGGGTCTTAAGACCAGGTTTATCTGCTCCAGAAAAAGCCCCCTCTCATTCACCAGCTCCAGAAGCTTCGGGAGAAAAGCCAGGGGATATTCGTCTATTAGCTCAAAGGGCATCTTTCTCTTATGCCTTTCGGGGAGGTTCTCGATTTGACGGATGACCTTTTCGTCATCTAAAAAACCGCAGAAGCCCTTTTCCCACGCCACATCACAGAAACTACAGCCCTTCACCTGGACTTCGAGCTTAGGTCCTTCCTTAAGAAAAGATGGGGGATCAAGGTATATGGTTTTCTTCACGGAAGCATAAGGGCAACCGATCCCCCTTAAAACCTGAAAGGTCTCTATTCGGAGTTTTTCCAAATGATCATCAAAGATGAAAAGATTATCCCAATCAACCTCAAGGTAAAGGCCTTTATCCCATGGGTGAGAAAAGAGGCCTTGGTGGGATTCCAGAAGATCCCGACTCAAGCCATCGACAGGTCCCCCGTATCCGAAGTCAACTCGATCTTTAAGCCCTTTGAAACGCCACGGAGACTTTTCCGCCCCCTCTTCTCCTAAAAAGTCCGAAATTGCTTGAGGGCCTCCAAGTACCGTCCTGAAGCCCGAAGTTTTGAGCTCTCCCATAAGTTCAAGAAGATCGGGCCTTCCGCAAAGATGAGAAAAACCGATGATCTTCTTTTGGTTTTTATAATGTTCTTCGAGAAACCGGAAGAGCTCTCTTCTATCAAACTTCCTCAAAAGCCCAACTACAAAAGTGGGGATACCCAATTGAGAACTTATGAAACTGGCTACAAGTTGTGGTCCCAAAAGGCCATAGCTTTCTCCGGTGTGGTGAGACAGGATGATCATCTTGGTTCATGCTACGTCTTTTAAAGGTTCTTGCCAAGGACTTTTTTCTTTGATAAATTTTTAAAAGAACTTCCCCGGTAGCTCAACAGGCAGAGCGGCGGGCTGTTAACCCGTAGGCTGCAGGTTCGAGTCCTGCCCGGGGAGCCATTTTTTATGCTTTTCTTTTCGCGTTCAATTTTTGCTTCTCCCGGAGAGGTTTATTATCATTGAGGATTGTGGAAAAAGTCATCGTAATAGGAGGTGGATTAGCTGGTTCAGAGGCAGCGTGGCAGCTTGCGAAAAGGGGCGTTAAGGTAATCTTATACGAGATGAAGCCCAAACGGTTTTCCCCTGCCCATAGGTCTCCCTTTTTAGCGGAGCTTGTTTGTAGTAATTCCTTGAAATCCCTCGAACTCAATACCGCTCATGGCCTCTTGAAAGAGGAGATGAGAAGGTTTGATTCTCTCATTATTCAGGAAGCGCTTGCCAGTAGAGTTCCCGCGGGTTCCGCTTTGGCCGTGGACAGGGAAGAGTTCTCTCGAAGGATTACCGAGAGGCTTATGTCGCTTCCGGAGGTGGAGATAATAAGGGAAGAGGTGACCGAGATCCCGGATGAGGGTTTTGTTATAATTGCTACTGGTCCTTTGACGTCTGAGGCTTTAATGAAAGAAATAGCAAAGCTTACCGACAGAAAGTATCTTCATTTTTATGATGCCACAAGCCCTATTGTCACGGCTGACTCGATCGATTTTACTAAAGCCTTCCGAGCTTCACGGTATGGTAAAGGGGGCGAGGACTACGTGAACTGCCCCATGACCAAGGAGGAATACTATCGATTTGTGGAAGAGCTATTGAGGGCAGAGAAGGTCCCTTTTAAGGACTTCGAGAAGGTGGTCCCTTATGAGGGGTGTATGCCCATAGAGGATATGGCCCAAAGGGGAATTGAGACCCTGGCCTTTGGCCCCTTAAGGCCTACGGGTCTTATAGATCCGAGAACGGGCGAGAGACCTTATGCGGTTGTTCAGTTGAGACCCGAAAACCGTGAAGGGACCCTTTACAATATGGTTGGCTTTCAGACCAAACTTAAGTATAGTGAACAAGACCGGGTCTTCAGGCTTATCCCAGGGCTTGAGAAGGCCGAGTTTGTGAGATATGGAAGCGTGCATCTCAATACCTTCATAGATGCGCCGAGGCTTCTGGATAAGTTTTTGAGGTTAAAGAAGGAGGAACGGATTTGGTTCGCGGGTCAGATAACCGGGGTGGAGGGTTACGTGGAGTCAGCGGCGACAGGGCTTTTAGCGGGTATAAACGCAGCCAGAATGGTAAAAGGGTTATCCCTCATACCTCCACCTCCTACAACTGCCTTAGGGGCTTTAATCAGTCATGTTACCAATGAGTATTCGCCCGAGTATCAACCGATGGGCATAAATTTTGGGCTTTTCCCTCCCTTAGAAGTAACGGTTAAAAAGAAGGAAGAACGGAGGCTTTTACTCGTCCAGAGGGCTTTAAGGGATTTAGAGATCTGGAAGTCTCAACTGGGGGAGGCTTGATGGTAGGGATCTCCACTGCTTTGATCACGAAAAGGGGGAACGCCAAAGCCGAAGAGATTTTTGAGTTCTGTGAGAGATGTGGCATAAGACAGCTGGAATTGGACGTTCGCGTCAGCCGAGATCTTTTAAGGGAGATGATACCCAAGCTGAAGAAGGGGGAATTTAAAGCCGTAAGCCTTCACAATTTTTGCCCCCTTCCGGACAACATCCTGCCCCATAAGGCCTCAGCAGATGCTTTCAACTTGGCTTCCCTTGACTTAGAAGAGCGAAGAGAAGGGGTCAAGTGGAGTTTAAAAACCATCGAGACCGCCTGTGAACTTGAGGCCCAAGTTGTGATCCTACATCTGGGGTTTATCTCTGACTTTGGAGAAGATCCCCGAAGGTTTTTGGAGGATAACTTTAAGGGGAAACCCCTTTCCGAGTTCCTCAAGTGGAGGGAGGAGAAAGTAAAAAAACACCTGGATGCCCTTTTCCGGGCATTGGAGGTACTTCTCAAACGGGCGGAAATCCTCGGGATCAAGATAGGGATGGAGAATCGGTATTATCCTCATGAGATCCCTTTGAACGAAGAGATCGGATTGATATTAGAAGAATTCGAAGGGGCTCCTCTTTTTTACTGGCATGATACGGGTCATGCCCATGTCTTGGAAAAGTTAGGAGTTTCGGATCAAAAGAAGCTTTTACGGATTTACGGATCAAAAATGCTCGGGCTTCACCTTCATGATGCCGATGGCTTCAAAGATCATCTTGCTCCGGGAAAAGGGGAGATAAATTTTGAAGAACTTAAGGAACTTCTACCCCAGAACGCCATAAGGATATTGGAGATACATCCTCCCTGTGAAGAGGACGAGCTGAAAGAAGCCATCAACTTACTCCGAAGAAATGGGTTAGTTTAACGGTCAAGCCAGGGCTTCTTTTCCAGGTGTGGGGTTCTTTTAGCAATCTCCCACAGTTCTTTAACGTAATTGGGTAAAGCAAAATAAGAGGCGTGTTTTTCAAGGTTGTAATATTTAAGCTCTCCTGGCGGTGACCACCATTTATCGGGTATTTCCTTTTTAAAGAACTTTTCCGAACAAGAGGCAAAACCAAGTGACCAGTCCGAACTCACGTAAAAAGGTACAGCCACAAGAAGCGGCGCCACATAAGGAAATACCTTCATCATATTGTGAAACCCTTTTACAAAAATCTCGGGGAAGAAAAAGGGAGAAGCCATGTGTTCAATAATCACCCCGTGACTTGTTAAGACCTTTTTGCAATCCCGGAAAAACTCTTCGCTTATCAATAGTTCGGCCACCCCATAAGGATCAGTTGAGTCAACGATGATGACGTCATAACTTTCAGGTGGAGCCTCTTTCACATATTGGACGCCATCGCCTATTTTTACCTCCACCCTCGGATCATCTAAACTTTTTGTGATCTCGGGAAAATGCTTCCGACACACTTCAATCACCATTTCGTCTATCTCAACAAGGGTCACTTTCTTTATACGGTCATATTTCAGAACTTCTCTAACAACTCCTCCGTCACCTCCTCCTACCACTAAGACCCTTTCGGCCTCTCGATGGGCAGCAAGCGGCACGTGGGCCAAGGTTTCATGGTATACGAACTCCGAATCCTCGGTGAGCATCATGTAGTGATCGATAAAAAGCATCTTTCCGTGTTCTTTAGTCCTTATCACATCTATTTGCTGGTAATGGGAACGGACGCTTTCAAGAATTTCTTCGTAGATGAAAACCGCCCCATAGGAGGGATTGTGTTCCTCATAAAAGACGTTTTTCTTTTCCAAAAGCCGTGGGTCAATCATGTTGAAAGGAAATTACTCCAAGGGGGGGGAGGTGTCAAGCCTCTTTACCCTCTCAAGAAGTTCTCGAAGGTCTTTAACCACGCAAAGGGCCCCGAGTTCGAGTAGTCGTTCTTTCTTTCCTACCCCAGTGGCTACCCCTATAAAAGGGACTCCTGCCTGTTGGGAAGCTAAAGCGTCAGCTTGCGAATCACCTACGAAGATCGATTCCTCCGGTTTTACCTTTAATTGCTCTATACAAAAGCTTATCCCCGCTGAGGAAGGCTTTCTCGGAGCCTCAAGTCCTGTTACAAAGACGTCAACAAATGGGGCTATTCCAAGCCGTTTAAGCTCAAGCCATTTTGCCTCTCCTTCGGTAGTTCTTCCGGTCACAATTCCCACTTTGAAGTTTCTCTCTTTTAAGGTGAAAAGAAGCTCCCAAGCCCCATCCAAAAGCCTTACTTTTTCTAAACCGGAAAGATAGGCTTCTTTTATCCTTTCAAGACAACTCAAACGCCTCTGAGCATCCGTAAACTCCGAAGGGGCGACCCTTTTGAGGATCTCTTCGAGGGGAGTTGCTTCATCGAGAAACTCGGAGAGTTCCTGAGCGGAGACCGGAGCCACTCGAAAGGCTTGAAGTCCCTCATTAAGGGCAGACAGGTAAAGGTCAAACGTATCTATTAGAGTCCCATCTAAGTCGAATATAAAGGCCTTAACGGATCTCATCCTCCAAAAGGGGAACCTTTTGCCTTCTTTCAAAGCTCACCTCGTTATCAACGAACCATACCTCTAAAGGATCCACTTTGTAAAAACTATTCTCGAAAGAAGCGGTGAATTCTGGCTTAAAGGGGCTTTTCTTTAGGAAGCCTTCCAGTATTTTTACCGCCTTTGGAAACTTGAATAAGAGGTTAAAATAAACAGCGGTGAAGGGATATTTCCTCACATACACCCTCAAGGCTTCCACTATCTCCTCCTCTTCCTCAAGCCTTTTCGCTTTTCCGAGCATTTGAATCCCCTTTATCTTTTTCCAATCGTGGAGTTTCTTAAGTCGATAATCCTCATAAATCGTTATGGCCACAACGGGGTTTTTTTCGATATTTTGAGAGTGTAAGCAAACATTCGGGTTTGAGACGAAATAAAGGGTAAACCCCGAACTCGCATAAAACACCGGAGCCGCCCAAAGCCTTCCTTCAGCAAAGGTGGCAAGTGTCATAGTAAAATGCTCTTCAATATACCTTAAAGCCTTCTCCCTGAGCTCCTTTTCGTCCACGAAATCTCCCCCACTCCCTTTCCCTTAGATCATAGAGACCATAAAACCCAACTGTCAATTTCAAACCCAAAAATCTCCCCCCTGAGGCTAATCCGGGTTCAAAGGGGTTTTAAAGTCTCTTGACAAAAAAAACGGCTTTAAGTAGAAAGTATGTGTATTTTGTCACAAAGTCGAGGGGAAGGATGTTGAGCGAATATATTGGGATAATTTTGATGGGGGGGCTTGGGATTTTTGCCGCTTTTTTGATCCTTTTTCTCTCACATCTTCTTGGACCCAAGAGGGTTGAACCGGTTAAGCTCTCCCCCTATGAGTGCGGGATGATCACCATCGGTCCCACCCATGAGACGATCCCGGTGAAGTATTACATTGTGGCCATGTTGTTTTTGGTCTTTGACCTGGAGGTAGTTTATCTCTATCCTTGGGCCACGGTCTTTAAAGACCTTGGGGGTGTGGCCTTCATAGAGATGTTGGTTTTCGTTTTCATTCTTCTTATTGGGCTTTTTTACGTTTGGAAGAAAGGAGCGCTTGAATGGGAATAGAGTCAAGGATTCCTGAAGGCGTATTGTTGACGACCCTTGAGGATATCGTCAATTGGGCGAGGAAGAACTCCATATGGCCTGTGACCTTTGGCCTTGCCTGTTGTGCCCTGGAGATGATGGTCACAAGTTCCGCTCGACTTGACATCGCTCGATTTGGAGCCGAGGTCTTTAGGCCTTCCCCGAGACAGGCGGATCTTATGATCGTGGCCGGGACCGTGACCAAGAAGATGGCCTATATGGTCCGTCGGATCTACGATCAGATGCCTGAGCCCAAGTGGGTTATCGCCTATGGGACTTGTGCCTCCACCGGGGGTATTTTCCGGACCTATAACGTGGTTCAGGGGGTCGATAAGATAGTGCCGGTTGACGTTTACGTTCCCGGTTGTCCGCCAAGGCCCGAGGCCCTTCTTGAGGCTCTGATGAAGCTTCAAGAAAAGATATCTCGGGAAAGGTTCTCTCAAAGGCCTGATATCATAAGGCCATTGAGGCCTGAGGAGATAAGGTAAATGTGGGACAAGGAGACTCCTTTAAGGCTTAAGGAACGTTTTCAAGATGCACTAATTGAGATTGAGGAGAGCCGGGGAGAAGTCTCTATTAGGGTGAGTCCCCAGAAGTTGATTGAGGTTCTGAGGTACCTAAAGGAGGAGAATTCTCCCCGATATCAGATGTTGGTTGACCTCTGTGGGGTTGACTATCCTCAAAGGGATAAGCGGTTTGAGGTGGTCTATTTGCTTCATTCCATGGAGAATAACGCGCGCTTGCGAGTTAAGACCCAGGTTGGGGAAGGGGAGTCGTTACCTTCGGCCTGTCAAGTATGGCGAGGGGCTAACTGGCTTGAGCGGGAAGTTTACGATATGTTTGGCATCAAGTTCGAGAACCATCCAGACCTGCGGAGGATATTGACTTGGGAAGGGTATGAGGGTCATCCTTTGAGAAAGGATTTCCCCTTAGAAGCGGAAGAGGAATTCGAGCTTCCTTCAACCCCTCCAGATCTTGAGCCCCCTAAATGGTTTATCGGCGAGGGAGAGAGGTATCTTATCGTCAATATGGGACCTCAGCATCCTTCAACCCATGGCGTTTTGAGGGTGATATTGAAACTGGAAGGGGAACAGATAATCGATGCCCTTCCGGTCATCGGGCATCTGCATCGAGGGGTGGAGAAGCTTGGCGAGAACATGAGGTATCTTGAAGCCTTGACCTTGACGGATAGGCTCGATTATACGGCCGCCTTTTCGAACAATCTGGCCTATATGCTCACGGTTGAAAAGCTTTTCGGCGTCGAACCTCCTAAAAGGGCCCAATATATAAGGGTTATGCTGGCCGAGTTTTCCCGTCTCACAGGTCATTTATTGTGGCTTGCGACCCACGCGCTGGACATAGGGGCGATGACCGTCTTTTTCTATTGCTTTAGGGAAAGGGAGAAGATATTGGAGATCGTGGAGGATATAAGCGGGGCTCGGTTGACCCCGAGTTTTCTCCGCATAGGGGGGGTAGCCAAGGATTTACCGGAAGGGGTGGAGGAGAAGATCCAGGCCTTCATTAAGGAATTTCCCTCCCGAATAAAGGAGTACGAGACCCTTCTTACCAAAAACCCCATATGGCTCAAAAGGACAAAGGGGATTGGGGTTTTGAAGCCCGAAGATGCCATTGAGTATGGGGTTACTGGACCTCCTTTGAGGGGTTCTGGTGTCAAGTGGGATGTGAGGAAGGCCTTGCCCTATTCGAGTTATGAGGAGTTTGAGTTCGAGATACCCATCGGGGAAAACGGCGATACCTACGATCGGTATTTGGTGAGGCTTGAAGAGATGAGGCAATCAACGCGTATAATCGATCAAGCCCTGAAAAAGATCAAGGAGACCCCTCCGGGGGATATCATGATCGACGATCCCTATGTGGCTCCTCCCCCTAAGGGATTGGTAGAAAGGGAAGTTCATGCCCTTTTGAGGCATTTCAAGTATTTTTCCGAGGGTCCCTCTCCATTGCCCGGAGAGGCTTATATGAGCGTCGAAGGCCCGAAAGGGGAACTGGGGTGGTATTTAGTGAGCGACGGTTCACCCAGGCCTTACCGTTTCAGGGTTAGACCTCCCACGTTCATGAACCTTCAAGTCCTTCCCCTTATGACGAGGGGGCATCTGGTGGCAGATATAGTGGCGATTATCGGTAGCATCGATATCGTGTTAGGAGAGATAGATCGTTAGAGGTGAGGGAGGAAGATGGGGGTTTTAAGCTGTTGGGGTGAAAGGGTTGAGAGGGAGCAAGGGATTTTGCCTCTTCCAGAGGAGTTTCGACCCGGTCTGAAGATCAAGGCCTTTATGGGATGGGATGGCTTTGAGATTCGGGACGAGAGCGTAAACATCGTAGATATGTGCTTGGCCTGGATGGAGGAGATCCAGAGGTATTCTTGCGGTAAGTGTTTTCCTTGTAGGATTGGCACCAAGGTGGCCTGTGAGATTTTACGAAAAATCCTTCGGGGTCAAGGGGAGGAGAAGGACTTAGAGAAGCTTGAGGGGCTACTTGAGTCCATAAGGGATTCCTCCAAGTGCGGGATCGGACAGACCTCTCCTATTCCGGTTCTTAAGGCCTTGAGGTATATGCGGGAGGCCTTTGAGAAGGCCTTAAAAGAGGGCGTCAGGGAAAGGGGGAAATACGTTTTCCGGCTTACCGCCCCCTGCATAAACGCCTGTCCTGCCCATCTGGATATACCCTCCTATGTGGAGGCGGTGAGGGAACATGAGTTTTCGGAATCCTTGAGGATAATAAGGGAAAGGCTCTGTCTCCCTGGTACCCTCGGAAGGGTCTGCGTTAGGCCCTGTGAGTCCAATTGTCGAAGAACTTTGGTAGAAGGCCCAGTGAGCATCAGGGAGCTTAAAAGATTTGTGGCCGATTATGAGATATGGAAAAATAGGGAGCCCTTTTTTGATCAAGTTCAAGCTCCTAAGGGGAAAAGGGTCGCCATAATAGGGGCTGGTCCAGCGGGGTTGTCTTGTGCTCACTTTTTGGCGCTTTTGGGTTATGAGGTGGTCATTTTCGAAAAGCACGACCGTCCAGGAGGGATGGCCAGGTGGGGTATCCCCGATTATCGGCTTCCCCCTCCTATATTGGAGAGGGAAGCGGCTCTGATAGAGAGGCTTGGCGTTAGGATCGAGTATAACACCGATGTGGATCAGAAGAAGTTCCAAGAGCTTTTGCAACAATACGATGCCATCTTCATCGGAGTAGGGGCTCAGGGTTCCACCCAGATGGGCGTTGAGGGAGAGAAGGAGAACTATGAAGGGTTTATCCCGGGGGTTAGGTACCTTTACAAGATAAACCGAGGGGAAGACCCTTACTCCGAAGGCAAAAGCGTCATTGTGGTAGGTGGCGGTAACGTGGCCATGGACTGCGTGAGGACCTCTTTACGGCTTGGCAAATGGCCGGTGAGACTTGTTTACCGTAGAACCAGGGCCGAGATGCCTGCAAATGAAGAAGAGATCGTTGAGGCCGAGGAGGAGGGGGTGGAGTTTCACTTTCTCTGTAATCCCACAAGGATAATAGCCGAACAGAGGAAGGTTAAGGCGGTTGAACTTATAAGGATGAGATTGGGAGAGCCCGATGCTTCGGGAAGAAGAAGGCCTGAACCAGTGCCCGGGTCCGAATTTGTGATGGAGACCGACATCCTCGTTCCGGCCATCGGGCAAAGGGTGGAACTCCCCTTCCTTGAGGGGTCAAAGGTTAAGATAAGCAAAGGGGGCACTGTTGAGGTTGATCCCCTGACGTTTCAAACCTCAGATCCTAAAGTCTTCAGTGGTGGTGACTGCGTAACGGGACCCGATGTGCTTATCCGGGCAGCGGCGGCTGGAAGAACGGCTGCTTTGATGATCCACGCTTTTCTCCAAAAGGGTAAAGCCGAACCAACGGACGAACAGCTGATGGACAAGATCCTGGAGAAGTTTAAGCTCTTTGACCCCAAGGAGAAGGTTCAGGTGCCTCCAGGACAGAAAAGAGAAGAACCCTTTGTGCTTGAGCCCGAGGTCCGGAGACACACCTTTGAGGAAGTTAATAAGGGACTCAAGACGCCTCAGGCCATAAGGGAGGCCTTGAGATGCCTGAGGTGTTATCGAGGCGCGATGGTGGCCCTTTAAGGGGGATGAAGATGGTGAGGTTAAGGATAGACGGAAAGGAAGTGGAGATTGAAGAGGGAAGGACGATCCTGGAAGCGGCCAAAAAAGCGGGCATAAGGATCCCTACCCTTTGTTACCACGAAAGGCTGTTGCCCATAGCTTCCTGTAGGCTTTGCCTGGTGGAGGTAGAAGGATTTGAGAAGCCCGTTACCGCTTGTAACACCATGGTCCAAGAAGGAATGTCGGTGAGAACCCAGAGTCCCCTTCTGAGTAAGCTCAGGAAGGAATCCTTAAAGCTCATCTTGATCAATCATCCCCTGGATTGTCCCATCTGCGACAGGGGTGGGGAATGCGAGCTTCAGAACTTGGTTTATGAGCTTGGGGTTTCCGAAGAGCCTTATGTAGTTGAGGAAAAGAGGGAGAGGGGGCCTCAGGGGCAGGCCATTTCCTTTATAAGACACTGGCCTGATCGATGCGTCTTGTGTTTGAGATGTATAAGGGCCTGTCAGGAGATCACGGGGGCCAGGGCCTTAGAATTAGAAGGGACCGGTTACGGGGCCAGAATTAAGGTGAAGGAAGACAGATGCCTTAAATGCGGCGAATGCGTCAGGGTTTGTCCGATAGGCGCCATGACCGAAAGGACCGTCTTCAAAAGGGCAAGACCCTGGCAGAGGCAGGAGAAGGAGACGGTTTGTTCTCATTGTAGTTTGGTTTGTGAAGTTAAGATCAAGGTCTTCGAGGGGGAAGCGATCGGGGTTTCTTCGGAGAAAAGCCTCTGTGGGAAAGGGTTTTTCGGATTTCAGTACCTTAACCCCAAGGAGAGGCTTCTTAAGCCTTTGATGGGGACCGATGGCTATATAAGGGGGGTGAGCTTCGGAGAGGCCGTGGAGGCTGTTCAAACGGCTTTGAGGAAAATAGGACCTGAAAGATTCGGGGTGATCCTCGGGGGAAGGCTTACCCTTGAGGAGGGACTTTACGTTAAGGAGGTTTTAACTCAAGTAGGGGTTAAGGAGATGGGAAGTACTTCCTATTTTCACACGGGCCCATTCTTTAAGGCCTTCCGAGAGGTCTTCGGGGAGGATCATCCCGGAAGAAGCCTGGAGGAGGTAAAGGAAGCGGATCTGGTCTTCCTCTTAGGGGATTTGGAAGGGGAGAACCTTGTTTTGGCCAATTGGGTGAGGGAAACCCTTTTCAAAAACGGAGCCCGTTTGATCCTCCTTTACCCGAGGAGGGTCCTGTTGAGCGAAGAGGCCGATTGCTTCTTGCAAGTCAAGGCGGGAGACGAGGGGCTTGTTTTGGGATGGCTTATCCAGGAACTGGGGAAGAGAAAAGGCTTGGAAGGCCTTTCGATGGGGTTTGACCTTGAGAGGGTAAAAGATAAGACCCACCTTCCTGAGGGCCTGTTGAAGGGGGCCTTGGAGATATTAAGCGAGGCCAAAAGGCCTTCCTTCATAGTGAGTTCCCTTTATGGCCTCTCCCCGAATGGGCAGGCCTTAATGGAGGCCGTGATGACTCTTGGTGTCCTTTGCGGGGCTATGAAGGAGGGAGGTGGCATCCATCTGGTGGGACCCGAGGCCAATATGATCGGGCTTTCTCTGATCTTAAAAGATGGGGTCTCTCCTTTGGAGATACTCCGAAAGCTGGAAAAGGGGGAGCTTCAGGGGTTATTCGTCTTTGGGGAAGACCTCTTTTACAAGTGTCCCAAAGGGCTTTTGGAGAGGGCTTTAAAGGATAGGTTCCTTGTGGTTTGGGATCTTTATCTCGGTCCTCTGGCCCAAAAGGCCAAAGTGTTTATCCCAGGCCTCAGTCATGGGGAAAAGGAGGGGCATTTCATCGATTCCTCCTATGGGCTCAAGAAGGTTAGACCGGTCTTTTCAGCGGAAAAGGAGGCGATACCCATATCGACCTTCATGGAAGAGGTGGGGGCGGGGTTTGGTCTTAAAATAGATCCTCAAAAGATCCAAAGGGCTCAAGAGGAACTGTTGAAGGGAGTTAAGAGGTTTGAAGGAGAGGGAAAGGTGAAAGTTCCAAGTTTTAACTTTACTGAGGGACCCAGGCTATTTGTGGAGAGGGCCTTTTTGAACCATCACGTGGGCACCAAAGACGAGTTAAAGGACCCGGGTATGGCGGAAATCGTGGGGATGGGAAGGCTTTTGCTTCATCCTGATGATTTGCCCGAAAGGGGTTTAAAAGAGGTGAGACTCGTTGGGGCTTATGGAGAGACGATTTTGGAGGTTGAGGAGAGCCTCCAGGTCCCTTCGGGTAGTCCTTGCTTCAGGGTAGGGCTTAATCCCGTAAGCCTTACGGAGGTCATGGGAGAAGAGGGGGAAGTGCCTTACGTTTGGGCTACTTCCATAAAAAGGATTGAGAGGGTTTGAGAGATGGAATTCATATACTTTTTGATCGAGACCATCATAAAGGTCATCCTGGTTTTTGGCGTGGTCATGCTGTGTGTGGCTTATATGACCTGGCTTGAGCGGAAGGTCTTAGGGCATATTCAGGTCCGATATGGGCCAAATCGGGTTGGGCCCTTTGGGTTATTACAACCCATCGCTGATGGCATTAAGGCCTTTTTCAAGGAGGAGGTGATCCCCGAAAAGGCCGATAAGGTCCTATATGTGCTTGCGCCGGCTATTCCGTTTGTGTTCGTGCTATCCATTTTTGCCGTTATCCCCTTTGGGGAGCCCATCACGCTCTTTGGCCGGAAGATAAAGCTCTGTATAGCTGATGTCCCAATAGGATTACTTTACTGCTTTGCCATGGCCTCTTTGGCCGAATATGGGATAGTGCTTGGGGGATGGTCTTCCTATAACAAATATGGGCTTATGGGGGCCTTGAGGGCCGCTGCCCAGATGGTGAGCTACGAGATAGCCCTGGGCTTAACGGTTCTCGGGGTCCTTATGCTTTCTGGTACTCTCAACCTCTCCGAGATAGTGAAAAAGCAGATCGAGGGGCATTGGTTTATCCTTTATCAACCCTTTGCCTTCGTGTTGTTCTTGATCTGCATGTTTGCCGAGATAAACCGGACGCCCTTTGATATGCCCGAGGCCGAATCGGAACTGGCTTGTGGATATAACATAGAGTATTCCTCGATGAAGTTCTCCATGTTCTTCATGGCCGAATACGCCCATCTTTTAGCTGTCTCCTGTTTGGCCACAATTCTCTTCCTTGGGGGATGGGATGGTCCATTCCTTCCGCCGGGGCTTTCTTGGATATGGTTTGCGGTGAAGGTGTTTGTGCTGGTGTTTTTCGCCATATGGGTAAGGGGAACCTATCCCAGGTTGAGGTATGACCAGATAATGAAGTTCGGATGGAAGGTATTGATCCCCCTTGCCCTTGCCAATGTGTTGGTCACAGGGTTTGTGATGGCACTTTAGTGGGGAGGAGAAGATGATTTGGCCACTCCTAAAAGGATTAGGCCTCACCCTTAAGGCGTTTTTCTCAAAGCCCGTGACGATTCAGTACCCGGAGGAGAAAAGACCCCCTTCTCCAAGATGGAGGGGCACCCATTACTTCGAGGTCCTTCCCGATGGGGATACCAAGTGCGTGGCCTGTGGGCTGTGTGTGACCGTTTGTCCTCCCAAGGCTATAAGGCTTGTGGCCGTAGAGAGGGACGACGGTAGGAGATATCCCGAAGTTTACGAGCTTGATGCCATAAGGTGCATTTACTGTGGGTTGTGCGAAGAGGCCTGTCCGGTAAACGCCATAAAGCTTTCCACTATCACCAATTTGGTGGGTTATCGAAGGGAAGAGCTTAAGTGGGATAAGGGGAGGCTCATCGAAAGAAGGAAAGAGAAGGAGGAAATGGGATGATCATCCAATGGATCGTCTTCATACTCGCCTCTTTGGCGGCCATAGTCTTTGCCCTTTTGATGATAACTCGTAAAAACCCAATCCATTCGGCGGTTTGTCTCATAATGAACTTCCTTTCAGTGGCGACCCTTTATGTGCTTTTGGGTCGGGAGTTCATCGCCATCTCTCAGGTGATCATTTACGCCGGGGCCATAATGATGCTTGTGGTCTTCACCATCATGCTCATAAGCGTGGAAGAGGTGAGGAAAAAGCCCCTTCTGAGGATCGGAGCGGGTGGGGTTATAGGGATCATTTTGACCCTATTGCTCTTAGGGTATTTGGGACTTGGTTCTTTTGCGGGAAGCCTTTACGGTGAAAAGGGAAATTTCACCATGGAGACCATAAGGGAGATGGGGCCCTTTAAGGCGGTTGGGAAGCTTTTTATGACTCAGTATCTTCTACCTTTTGAATTGGCTTCGGTGGTCTTACTGGTTGGGATCATCGGAGCAGTCATTTTAGCCAAAAAGGAGAGGTGAGATGATCCCCTTGGAACTTTACCTCTTGGTTAGCGCTTTGCTTTTCGTCATAGGGGTTATCGGCGTTTTGATAAGGAGAGAGGCCATCGTGATCTTCATGTCGATAGAGATGATGCTTTCGGCCGTGGGGATAGCGCTTGTGGCCGCTTCGAGGGTTTATGAGGCGTTAGATGGGATGATCCTCGCCTTTTTAGGTATGACCGTCGCGGCTTCGGAGGCGGCCATAGGTTTGGCCATTTTCGTGTTGCTTCATAGGACCTATAAGGGTGTCAAGGTGGATGATATTAATCTCTTGAAGGGGTAAGGACCATGATCGAGTACGTGTGGCTTATTCCGCTTTTTCCGGCCATTGGTTTTTTGATAAACGGACTTATAAGCAGATGGTATAACCTTCCTAAGGCCTTTATAGCCTGGGTCGCTTGTTCCGCCCTGGCCCTTTCCTTTATCGGGTCCGCCGCGGTCTTCTTCGAGCTTCTGAAGCTCCCCCCGGAACTAAGGGTGAAGATCCCGGATGTGATCCTTTTCGATTGGGTCGTCTCGGGAGATCTTAGGACCGTCATAGGTTACAAGGTGGACCCCCTTTCCATGGTCATGGCGCTGGTGGTCACTGGGGTGAGTTTCCTCATTCACGTTTATTCGGTGGGTTATATGCACGAGGACCCCGGTTTTGCCAGGTATTTTTCCTACCTTAACCTCTTCGTCTTTATGATGCTCAATCTGGTTTTGGCTAATAACTTCCTTCTCATGTTCCTCGGGTGGGAGGGGGTCGGTCTTTGTAGTTACCTGCTTATCGGTTTTTGGTTTGAAAATGAGGCCCCTCCTCGAGCGGGGCTTAAGGCCTTTATCGTGAACCGGGTTGGGGATTTTGGTTTTCTGATCGGGTTGTTTTTGATCTTTTCGAAGCTGGGCACTCTTATTTTCGATGAGGTTTTCGCCAAGGCTTCCACCCTTGATCCCTGGACCGTTACCCTTATAACCTTAATGCTCTTTGTGGGGGCCACGGGAAAATCCGCTCAACTTCCCCTTTACGTATGGTTGCCCGATGCCATGGAAGGTCCTACGCCGGTGAGCTCCCTCATTCACGCAGCCACCATGGTCACCGCGGGGGTTTACATGGTCGCTAGGTGCCATGTGCTTTACGAGATGGCCCCTTTGAGCATGATGGTGGTGGCTACCGTGGGGGCATTGACGGCGATTTTTGCCGCCTCAATGGCCTTGGTACAAGTGGACTTTAAGAGGATTCTGGCCTATTCCACCATAAGCCAACTGGGTTACATGTTTTTGGCGGTTGGCGTTGGTGCTTATAGCGCGGGGATATTCCATTTGATGACCCATGCTTTTTTCAAAGCACTCCTATTCCTTGCAGCGGGAAGCGTGATGCACGCTTTGGCTGGGGAACTCGATATAAGGCGAATGGGACAGCTTAAGGAGAAGATGCCCATAACCTTCTGGACTTTCCTTTTGGCTGCTTTGGCCATAGCGGGTATCCCTGGGTTTTCGGGCTTCTTCTCGAAGGATGAGATCCTTTGGAATGCCTTCTCGAGCCCGAAAGGCCACGCGATTTTGTGGCTCATAGGCCTTATCACCGCTGGTATGACCGCCTTTTACATGTTCCGACTTTGTTTCATGGCCTTCTTTGGGCGCTTCCGAGGAGATCATGAGGTCTTTCACCATGCTCATGAGTCGCCCCCCATAATGACCATACCCATGATTGTACTTGCGGTTCTCTCGGTTATAGGAGGTTACGTGGGGATACCCCATGTGTTAGGGGGCCATAATTACTTCCACAAGTTCCTCTCCCCTGTCTTTAAGCTCCACGAGAACTTACCCCATGGGGAAGGAAGCGAGAAGTTGGAGCTTCTCCTCATGGTGGTTTCAGTGGCGGTAGCTCTTTTCGGGATCTTTTTGGCCTTTAACCTTTACCTCCGAAATCCCGAACTCCCCAAAAAACTTAGTGAGAAATGGGCTAAAGCTTATAAGATCCTTTGGAACAAGTATTACGTGGATGAGATATACGGATTCATCTTCGTGGAGGGCACAAAGGGATTCGGAAGGATCCTTTGGCATAACTTCGACGAAGCAGTCATCGACCGGACCGTCAACTGGATCGGATCGCTAATGAAGATCATGGGAGCCGGTCTGAGACTTTTCCAAACAGGGTTTGTCAGGGATTACATCCTAGGGATCCTTGTGGGCGCTTTGATTTTGATGCTCCTTATTTTGTGAGGGAGGTAAGATGGAGGGGGTATTTGGCATTGGATGGCTTACGGCTTTGATATTCTTGCCACTTTGTGGAGCGATAGTGCTTCTGTTTTTCCCGAGAAGGTGTGAGGGGTTGATAAAATGGTTTACCTTAGGGGTTACGCTTCTTGATTTTGTCCTTTCCCTTGTCGTTTTTTCCAGGTTTGATGACCTTAAGGCGGGGATGCAGTTTGTGGAGCGTTTTCCTTGGATCAAGGCGTGGGGAGCCGAGTATTATTTGGGGATAGATGGGATAAGTTTATTGCTGGTGGTTTTGACCACTTATCTCATGGTCCTTTCCGTATTGAGTTCCTGGTCATCGGTGGAGAAGGCACTTAAGGAGTATATGATTGCCTTTTTACTCCTTGAGACCGGCATGATAGGGACCTTCTGTGCTCTTGATCTTTTGTTGTTTTACCTCTTTTGGGAATTTACCTTGATCCCCATGTACCTCATCATTGGGATATGGGGTGGGCCTCGAAGGGTTTATGCGGCCATCAAGTTCTTCCTTTATACGATGGCCGGAAGCGTTCTGATGCTGGTGGCGATTTTGACCCTTTATTTCCTCCACGCCAAATCGAGCGGCCAATACACCTTTGACCTATTTGCTCTTTACAACACCCCTATGTCGATTAAAACGGCCCTTCTGCTCTTTGCAGCCTTTTCCTTGGCCTTCGCCATAAAGGTGCCCATGTTCCCGTTCCACACCTGGTTGCCCGATGCCCACGTGGAAGCTCCTACTGCGGGTTCGGTCATTTTGGCGGGGGTGCTCCTCAAGATGGGGACCTATGGCTTTTTGAGGTTTGCGATTCCCCTTTTCCCCCAAGCCGCAAAGGAGGCCCAGATTACTGTTTTGGTTTTAGCCTTGATAGGGATCATCTATGGAGCGCTTGTCTCAATGATGCAGGACGATTTGAAGAAACTGGTGGCCTTTTCGAGCGTGAGCCATTTGGGGTTTGTCATGCTCGGCATGTTCGCCTTCACCCATCAAGGGGTTCAAGGGAGCGTGTATCAGATGTTAAATCACGGGGTCTCCACCGGGGGTCTCTTTATCTTGGTGGGCATGATCTACGAGAGGCGTCACACCAGGCTTATAAAGGAGTTCGGAGGGCTTGCCAAAATTATGCCCATTTATGCCACCTTTTTCATGATCGTGGCCCTCTCCTCCATTGGGCTTCCTGGCACCAATGGATTTGTGGGAGAGTTTACGATTCTTCTGGGTACCTTTAAATCCAAGCCCATCTTTGGGATCCTTGGGGCCACTGGGGTTATATTTGCGGCCGGTTATATGTTGTGGATGATGAAGAGGGTCTTTTTCGGCGCATTGAGCCATGAGGAGAACCTGACCTTAAAGGACCTTAACAAGAGAGAGATCGTCACCCTGATCCCCATTGTGATCATGATCTTTTGGATGGGCATTTATCCCAAGTTCTTCTTCCAGAAGATGGACCTTTCGGTCAGTGCGTTTTTGAAGGATCTTCAAACGAGGCAAAGCCTTTTTGTGGAGAACACGCAGATAGAAAAACTTGGGGGAAGATAAGATGTGGGGAATGGAGTTTAAAAAGGAGCTTATTGGGATCTTGCCGGAGATAGTGCTTTTTTGTTTTGCTTTGGTGAGCTTATTGTTGGGCGCTTTTTTGAAGGGAGCTTCAAGGCGCATAACAGGTTATATCGGCCTTTTGGGATATGTGGTGGCCTTTTTCACCATCTTTCCCAGTGGGACTGAGACCCTTAAGGCCTTTTATGGAATGGTCAGTTTTGACCCTTTTAGCTTATTCTTCAAGGTCCTCTTTTTAGTGATCGGTTTCTTGGTGGTCCTTTTATCCTTGGATTATGCGAAAAAAGAAGAGGTGGGTTTCGGGGAATATTACGCCCTTATTTTAATCGCCACCTGTGGGATGATCCTTATGGCTGCCTCTTCCAATTTCGTGACCCTCTTTTTAGGGCTTGAGATCATGTCCCTTTCCATCTACGCCCTTACCGGGATAACCCGTGAGGATCCTCGCAGTGTGGAGGCAGCCTTTAAGTATTTTCTGCTCGGAGCCTTCGCTTCGGCCTTCTTCCTTTACGGGGTGGCCCTTCTTTATGTATCAACGGGGACCTTAGACCTTATGGCTTTTGGGCAGTTGCTCAAGTCCAAGGCTCAAGTTTTGAAAGACCCCACGTTCTTAGTGGGATTGGGGCTTTTGCTGGTGGGATTCGGTTTTAAACTCGCCCTTGTTCCTTTTCACATGTGGACGCCGGACGTTTACGAGGGGGCACCGACCCCTATTACCGCCTTCATGGCCACGGGGGTTAAGGCTGCGGCCTTTGCGGGATTTCTGAGGGTGTTACTATTCGCCCTTCCTTCCCTTCCCTTCAAATGGCAAGAGGTCCTATGGGTGTTGTCGGTTGCCACCATGAGCCTTGGGAATTTGGTGGCCTTGAGGCAGGATGACATAAAGAGGATGCTTGCCTATTCCTCCATTGCCCATGCTGGTTATATTCTCATCGGGATAATCGCCGGGCCCGAAAGGGGGTATTCGGGGGCTTTGTTTTACCTTTATGCTTATGCCTTTATGAACATAGGAGCCTTCGCGGTGGTGGCCATCCTGAGTAAGAAGGGGCATCCTAATACGGTCCTTGAGGCCTATTCGGGGATCGCCTCAAGGCATCCGCTTTTGGCTTTATCCATGACCATCTTCCTCTTCTCCTTGGCCGGCGTTCCACCTACTGCGGGTTTCATGGCCAAGTTTTATGTGTTTAGCGCAGCCGTTAAAGAGGGTTATACCTGGCTTGCGGTTTTGGGGGTACTTAATAGTGCCGTTGCCGCTTACTATTACCTGAGGGTTATGGTTTACATGTACTTCCGAGAGCCCAAATGGGAGATCCAAACTGGTAGTGCCTCCCTTGCGGGGGTCTTAGTGATAATTCTCTCCCTTTGGGGGGTCTTACAGTTTGGAATCCTCCCCTCGAGCCTCTTAGCCTTAGCGCAGACTTCCCTAAGGCTCCTTTAACTTAAAGGAGGGATAGCCATGGTTGAGCTCATCGTGGACGGTAAAAGGGTCACGGTGAAAAGGGGCCTTACCCTTCTTGAGGCCTTAAAGACCTTGGGCATAGAGATCCCCGCTCTTTGCTACGATCCGAGGCTTAAACCTTCGGGTGACTGTGGGCTTTGTGTGGTGGAAGTCAAGGGATATGGGCTTCTTAAGGCTTGTACCACCTTGGTGGGAGATCAGATGGAAGTTTACACCGATACCCCCCTTCTCAGACAGGTGAGAAAGGGGAGGTTAGAGGAGCTTTTGAGGGAGCATTATGGGGATTGTGTGGCCCCTTGTTCCCTTAATTGTCCGGCGGGTATTGACATCCAAAACTACGTGGCCTTGATAGCCAAAGGGGCTTTTAAGGAAGCAGCGGCCTTAATAAGGGAGAGATTACCCCTTCCTGGAGTAGTGGGAAGGGTTTGTCCTCATCCCTGCGAGGAGGCCTGTAGGCGACAACTTCTGGATGAGCCCATCTCCATAAGGCAACTTAAACGGTTTGTTTATGATTACGAGAGAAAAAGCGGGGAAAAGCTCCTCCCCGCGAGGGCTCCCCTCACAGGAAAGAGGGTGGCCATTATAGGTTCTGGACCCGCGGGGTTGAGTTGCGCTTATTTTCTGGCTTTAAAAGGCCATAGCGTTACGATCTTTGAGGCCATGCCTCTTCCGGGTGGTTGGTTGAGGTACGGGATCCCTCCTTATCGTTTGCCCAAGGATGTACTGGATGACGAGATTGAGATGATAAAGGGGCTTGGGGTTCAAATCCTATGTAACAAGGCTTGGGGTAAGGACTTCACGCTTGAGGACTTGCTCAAGGACTTTGAGGCTGTTTTCATCGGGATCGGTTGTCAGAGGAGTCAAGCCCTTGGGGTTCCGGGGGAGGAACTGGAAGGCGTTTATGGGGGTGTTGATTTTCTGAGGGATGTGGCCCTGGGTAAGCCGGTTAAAGTGGGAAAGAAGGTGGTGGTAGTAGGTGGTGGTAATACCGCCATGGATGCCGCCAGGGTGGCCTTGAGGCTGGGAGCGGAAGAGGTGACGGTCCTTTACCGGAGGACGAGGCGCGAAATGCCCGCTTCTCCCTGGGAGATCGAGGAGGCTGAAGAAGAGGGGATAAGGTTCGTATATCTGGTTAACCCTGTTAGGGTGAGTGGGAATGGAAAGGTGGAGGAGTTGATCTGCGTAAAGATGAGACTTACCGAACCCGATGCTTCTGGACGAAGGAGGCCCGAGCCTGTACCGGGGAGCGAATTCTCCATCAAGGTGGATACGGTCATTGCTGCCATTGGGCAAAGGCTTGATGCGAAACTTCTGGAAAAGGAAGGAATAGCCGTCGAGAGGGGAAGCATAAAGGTGGATCCCTCGACCCTTATGACCTCCAGAGAGAGGGTCTTTGCCGGGGGCGATGCGGTTCTTGGCCCGGCCACAGTCGTTGAAGCAGTGGCTCAGGGGAGAAGGGCGGCTTTCAGCATTGATGCTTTCTTGAAGGGCGAAAGATATGTGGAAGAGAAGCCCTTTAACATCTCCAGGGGGGCTCTTGAGGAGATCGATAAGGTGAGGCTTTACGAAGGCATTGAAAAAAGGCCGAGAAAACACATGCCCGTTTTGAGGCCCGAAGAGAGAAGGGATAACTTCAAGGAGATAGAGCTCGGATACCAGGAGGAGGCGGCTCGGGAGGAGGCCAAAAGGTGCCTCAGGTGTGGCTGTCTGGCCCAGGATTATTGTCAATTGAGGAAGTGGGCCCAACAATTGGAGATTGAGCCGCCCAAGGTCAAGGGGCCTCTTTATTCGATCGAGAGGGAGCACCCCTTTATCGAACGCGATCCCAATAAGTGCATCGCCTGTGGGCTTTGTTCGAGGATCTGCGAAGAGGTGATGGGGATTGGTGCCATTGTGCATTCTTACCGAACGGGTACCCCGAAGGGCTTTAGCGCTCCTCTTTTAGACACGCCTTGCATTTCCTGTGGGCAATGCGTAAGCGCTTGTCCGGTGGGAGCTTTGGCGTCCAAGGAGTTTTTGCCTCCGGAAAGGGAGATAAGGACCATTTGTCCCTATTGTGGTGTAGGATGTGGAGTGGTATTGGGGGTGAGGGGTAACCGGATCGTTCGGGTAAAGGGTGATTTTGAGAACGAGGTCAACCGAGGCAATCTTTGCGTTAAAGGAAGGTATGGGTTGGATTTCGTGAACCATCCGGATCGGTTGAAGAAGCCTTTGATAAAGAAAAACGGAAAATTTGAGGAAGTCACTTGGGAAGAGGCCTTGGACTTTATCGCCCAGAAGCTCCAAGCCTATAAAGGCGACCGATTTGCCTTCCTCGCTTCGGCTCGTTGTACCAATGAGGAGAATTACGTCTTTCAAAAGTTCACCCGAGTGGTGATGGGTACAAACAACGTGGATCACTGTGCCCGCCTCTGACACTCCCCCACCGTGGCCGGTTTGGCCACAACGCTTGGTTCTGGTTCCATGACCAACTCCATCGAGGATTTGGCGAAGGCCTCTTGCATCTTCCTCATAGGATCAAACCCCACCAGCAATCATCCCGTTCTGGCTTTGAGGATAAAGGAGGCGGTGAAAAAGGGGGCCATTCTCATTCTGGCCAATCCCCGAAGGGGAGACCTGAACCGCTACGCTTCCTTATGGCTTCGTCTTAAACCTGGAAGTGACGTGGCCCTTTTGATGGGTATGGCCAGGGTGATCCTGGAGGAGTCTTTATTCGATGAGGCCTTCATTAGAGAGAGGACCGAGGGGTTTGAGGAGTTCAAGGAATCTTTAAAGGAGTTTGACCTTGAGAGGGTTGAGGCCTTGACAGGTGTCCCCAAGGAGAAGATAAGGGAGGCGGCAAGGCTTTATGCCACTTTAAAGCCTTCGAGCATCGTTTACTGTATGGGGATAACTCAGCATGCTTATGGTACTAATAACGTTTTCGCCCTTTCCAATCTGGCGCTTTTGACCGGGAACCTCGGAAAACCCGGAGCGGGGGTGAATCCCTTGAGGGGGCAGAATAACGTCCAAGGCGCCTGTGATATGGGAGCCTTGCCCAATCTGTTGCCGGGATATAAGAGGGTCGATGATGAGGCTTCGCGAAGGGCCTTTGAAGAAGCCTGGGGGGTGAAACTGCCTGAGAAACCCGGCTTGACCTTAACGGAGATCTTCTCCGGTTGTTTGAGAGGGGAGATCAAGGCCCTTTGGATTGTGGGTGAGAACCCGGTGGTGAGCGATCCGGATTCAGAACATGTGGAAGAGGCCCTAAAGAAGGTGGAGTTTTTGATCGTCCAGGATCTCTTCTTGAGTGAGACCGCCCGATTTGCCCACGTGGTCCTTCCGGCCGCAAGCTTTGCCGAGAAGGATGGGACCTTCACTAACACCGAGCGCCGGGTTCAAAGGGTTAGGAAGGCCCTTGAGCCCATCGGGGATTCAAAGCCCGATTATTGGATCGTGAAAGAGGTGGCCAAGAGGATGGGTGGGAAAGGGTTCGAATGGGGAAGTGCCGAAGAGATCTTCGAGGAGATAAGGAAGGTGGTTCCCTCTTATCGGGGCATAAGCTATAAGAGGCTCGAAGAAAACGGCATCTTTTGGCCATGCCCCTCGGAGGATCATCCGGGTACCCCTTACTTATACCAAGAGGGCTTTTTGAGACCCGGAGGAAAGGGCCTCTTTATGCCTTTGAAGTACCTACCTCCAGTTGAAGAACCAGACGAGGAGTACCCCTTTGTTTTGACCACCGCAAGGTCTCCTTATCAATATCACACCATGACCATGACTGGTAGAATCCCGGGGCTTATGCTCCTTAAGGGTTTTGAGACGGTGGAGATAAATCCAGAAGATGCGAATCCCTTGGGGATTAAGTCGGGCGATAGAGTCCGAATCCGATCAAGAAGGGGAGAAGTTGAGGCCGTAGCCCTGGTGAGCGAGGATACTCCAAAGGGAGTTCTCACCATGAGCTTCCATTTCCCTGAGACGCGGACCAATCTGCTTTTCTCAAGCTCCCTGTTGGACCCAATATCCAAGATGCCCGAGTTGAAGGTAATCGCAGTGAGAATCGAGAAGGTTTAAGCGGTATATCTTGCTATTGAATAAGGGGTATGTTATATTTCTTAATGTAAAAGAGCTTGCTTGAGCGGGCAAAGAAAGCCCGCTTTTTTAACATTGAGATGATCGATAGCAAAAAGATCGTCGAGCGAGTGGAAAGGATTGTTGAGCCCATTTTGAGGGAAGAGGGACTGGAACTGGTTGATATCGAGTTTCGTAGAGAGAGGGCCGGGTGGGTTTTGAGGGTTTATATTGACCGTCGGGGTGGAGGGGTGACCCTGGGTGATTGTGTAAGGGTGAGTCGAGAGTTAGGGGAGTTGCTCGATGTGGAGGATTTTATTCCTTACTCCTATAACCTTGAGGTCTCTTCCCCGGGCATAAACCGGCCTCTGCGAAAAAAGGAGGATTTTGAGAGCTTTAGAGGAGAATGGGTTAAGGTGAGGCTTGTGGAACCATTAAGAGGGCGAAGGAATATAAGGGGAAGGATTTGGGGAGTGGAAGAGGAGAAGGTTTTGTTGATAGTGGATGAAGAGCTTTGGGAGATTCCCTACTCCTTAATTGCAAAAGCGAATCTTGATCCAGAGATAGAGGTATAAAGATGGAGCTTAAGTTGAACGAGCTTATTGAGGAAGTGGTAAGAGAAAAGGGAGTGGATAAAAAGTACATAATTAAGGCCTTGGAAGACGCCCTTCTGAGGGCCTCCAAGAAGCACTTTGGAAGCCATAAGGATATAGAGGTCCGTTTTAATCCTGACCTGGGCGAACTGGAGGTCTTTCAGTTCAAGACGGTGGTGGAAGAGGTTAAGGATCCCGATTTGGAGATATCCCTTGAGGAAGCCCGGAAGATCGATCCCGAATGTGAGATCGGCGACAGCTTGGGCATTAAACTGAACCTTAACGAATTGGGAAGGATCGCCGCCCAGACGGCCAAACAGGTGATAATGCAAAGGGTAAGGGATGCGGAGAGCGAGGTCATTTATCAGGAGTTTAAGGACAAGAAAGGGGAGATCGTATCAGGAGTGGTTCAGCGGATAGAGAGGGGGAACATCATCGTGAGCCTGGGGAAGGCGGAGGCCATTTTGCCCAAAAAAGAGCAGATTCCCAAGGAGGTTTACAAAAGGGGCGATAGAATAAGGGCTTATGTGCTTGACGTTCAAAGGACATCAGGGGGCTATCAGATAATACTCTCCAGAACGCACCCCAATTTCCTGGCCAAGCTCTTTCAGCTGGAGGTGCCGGAGGTGGCGGATGGGACGGTTAAGATCATGGCCGTTGCCCGAGAGCCGGGAGAGAGGGCGAAAGTAGCAGTGATGAGCCTTGATCCCGATGTGGATCCAGTGGGAGCCTGTGTGGGTCTTAGGGGTTCGAGGGTTCAGAACGTGGTCCAAGAATTAAGGGGAGAAAAGATCGATATAATCCCTTGGCACGAGGATCCGGCCAGGTTCGTCTGTAATGCCCTGGCTCCGGCCAAGGTCTCTAAGATTTACATAAACAAAAGTGAAAAGACCATGGAGATAGTGGTCCCCGATGATCAATTGTCGTTAGCCATCGGTAAGGGCGGTCAGAACGTCAGATTGGCTTCGAAATTGGTGGGATGGCGCATCGATATAAAGAGCGAATCCAAGATGGAGAAACTCTCTCAGGAGATAATCTCCAAACTTCAACAAATTCCCGGCGTCGGTGAACTCATAGCTAGGCTCCTTTACAATGAGGGCTTTTATTCGGTCGAAGAAGTGGCTGAAGTGGAACCCGAAGAGCTGGCGAAGGTTCTGGGAGTAAGTTTGGAGAAGGCGAAGGAGATAGTAAAGGGTGCTCAAAGATTGGTAGGCAAAGAGGTGGAAGAGGAAGAAGAGGAGCTGGACGAAAAGGCTGAGAGGATAAGACGGGGTGATCAGATGGTGGATAAGCTTCCCGGTATTAATCCCCAGTGGGCACAATGGCTGAAAGACGAAGGTATAGAGAGCATAAGGGATCTTTTTCAAGCGGATAAAGCACAGCTTATAAGGATTTTAAAGATCTCCGCTCAAGAGGCGGAAGAGCTTATAAGGAAGGCCAAACAATATATAGATACAGGTTATGTCTCATAGACCCATAAGGATGTGTGTGGTGTGTCAGAAAAGAGAGGAAAAGGATAAATTGTTGAGATTTACTTTTAAGGATGGGCATCTGGTGTGGGATAGAAAGATGCGATTGGGAGGAAGAGGGGCTTATGTGTGTCGGAAGCGAGAGTGCCTCGAAAAATTGAAAAACTGGAAAATGATAAAGAGACTTTCCTACTCATTGAGGAGGAACGTCCCTTTAGAAGAAGTGGGACTTCTTTTGGCTCAATTGCGGGAAGAGGAGGGCTTTTATAGTGAGGGATGAGGAAGCAAAAAAGGTCGAGTACACCGAGGAGAGGTTAACCTCAGGCGTCATAAGGAGAAGGAGGATCCACCGAGAGGAAGCTCCGCCTCCTCTCCCCAAGGAAGAACTTGGAAAAAAGGCCGAAGAGGCCCCTCCAAGCGCTCCAACGATTTCCAGTGAACTTACGGCAACTTCAGAGGCTCAAAGACTCGAAAGGGTTGAAAAGCCTGAAAAAAAAGAAATGCCCCCTGAAAAGGGAGTAAGGTTTGTGCGAATTCCGAAGGAGAAGACCAAACCTGCAAGAGTCGTTGGCCGGATAGAGCTCAAACCCGAAGAGGTCCCACGACCTGAAGGCCCAAAGGAAGTTTCTCTGCCAAAACCCACCTCTCCTCCTCAAGAACCTGTGAGTTTCGAAGTTCAGGTGGTAAGTGAGGTGCCCAAAAAGAAGCCTTTTATTCGAAAGGAGGAGGAAGAGGAGAGGTGGGAAAAGAAGCTCCCGAAAAGAAAAGGGGGTAAAAGGCCAAGGGAAGTGGTGAGATTTGATGAAGAGGAGCTTGAGGAACTCTATGCCAAGCAGAAGGTTTTAAGGGAGTATAAAGCGGAGAAAAAGACCCTTTCCCGTCCTCCGCAGAAGCCCCAGATAACCGTTCCTAAGGCCATAAAGCGGAAGATCCGGGTTGAGGAAGAGATCCCGCTTTCAGAACTAGCCCAGAGGATGGGGGTTAAGTTGAGCGAGATCGAGGAGAAGGTGGCTCAGCTTGGGCTTGAGGTAGGCCCTGAGGGCATAGTGGACGTGGAGACAGCTGCTTTAATAGCCAGCGAATACGGCTTTGAGGTGGAAAGCGCCCTGGAGGAACTGGAAAAGGCCATAGCCCCTTTGCCCGATCCTCCTGAGACTTTAAAACCGAGACCCCCGGTGGTGACCATCATGGGGCATGTGGACCATGGGAAGACCACCCTTCTTGACGCTATAAGACATACCAATGTGGCGGAGAAGGAGATAGGGGGTATAACGCAGAAGATCGGGGCCTATCAAGTGGAGATACCCAAAAAGGGCGTGATCACCTTCATCGATACGCCAGGGCATGAGGCCTTTACCGCCATGCGAGCCCGGGGGGCTCAGGTTACGGATATCGTGGTTCTGGTAGTGGCGGCGGATGATGGGGTGATGCCGCAGACCGTTGAGGCCATAAATCACGCCAAAGCGGCGTCGGTGCCGATAATTGTGGCTATAAACAAAGTTGATAAAAAGGAAGCCAATCCCGAGAGGGTAAAACGACAGCTGGCCGAGCACGGCCTCATTCCGGAGCAGTGGGGAGGAGACACGATTTTTGTGGAAGTCTCCGCCTTGAAAAAACAGGGGATAGAGGAACTTCTGGAGATGATACTGCTGCAAGCCGAGATGATGGAGCTGCGGGCCAATCCGTCTAAACCCGGAAGAGGGGTGGTAATAGAGACGCGGCTGGATAGAGGGAAAGGGCCCGTGGGTACGGTCATAGTGAAGGAAGGCAGGCTTAAAGAGGGGGATTATTTCGTGGCGGGCCTCACTTACGGTCGCATAAGGGCCATGGAGGATGATAAAGGAAGGAGGGTTAAAGAGGCCTTACCCTCCACCCCGGTTGAGGTGATAGGGTTTGAGGAACTCCCCGAAGCCGGGGATGACTTCGTGGTAGTAGGAGACGAGGAGACGGCCAAGGCCATAGCCGAACTGAGACAGAAGCGCCGATTAAGGCTTAGGGGAAAAGGGGCACCACTTATTACCCTGGAAGAACTCTTACAGAAGATTCAGGAGGGAGAGACTAAAGAACTGAGGATACTCCTTAAGGCTGATACTTTCGGTAGCTTGCAAGCGATTAAGGGGGCTTTAGAGAAGCTTTCAACTGAAGAGGTCAAGATAAAGGTCATCCATGAAGGAGTGGGAGGAATTTCGGAAAGCGATGTGAATCTCGCTTACGCCTCAAAGGCCATAATCATCGGCTTCAACACCCAACCTATTGGGAAGGCCAAAGAGGTGATAGGTGAGAAAGGGGTTGAGGTTAGAACTTATAAGATCATTTACGAACTACTTGAAGAGGTCCAAAAGGCTTTGAAGGGCATGCTCGAGCCCAAGAAGCAAGAGATAACGCTGGGGCGTGCCGAAGTTAAGGCCGTTTTCAACGTACCCAAGGTGGGACCGGTGGCCGGTTGTTATGTGCTGGAGGGTAAGGTTTTGAGGAGCGCCTCGGCCCGCATATGGAGAGGTAAAGACCTGCTTTACGAGGGCAAAATAGCGAGCCTTAAGCGGTTTAAAGAGGACGTAAGGGAGGTTCAACAGGGATATGAATGTGGGCTTTCGGTTGAGGGATTCAAGGATTGGAAAGAAGGTGATATCGTTGAGGTTTATACCTTTGAGGAAGTACCTGTTGGATAAAGATGGTAGTAGGGGTCTGCCATCTGGATGTGTTCATTGAGGGGGTTGGATCCCTTAAGGGGAAGAGACAGGTCATGAAAAGCTTAATAGAAAGGGTGAAGCAGAGGTTTAACGTCTCCATCTCTGAGGTGGGAGATCATGACGTATGGCAAAGGGCTCAGATTGGCATTTCGGTGGTGGGTTCGGACCAGGAGACGTTGGATTCGGTTTTGTCGAGGTTATTATCCTTTATAGAGGGAACCAATTTAGTTCAGATATTGAAGAGTAACGTGGAGTTTATACACTTTAACTTGGACTTTTGGTGAGAGGATGATTTCCAGAAGGGCTTTAAGGTTAAGCGATCTTATAAGGGAGGAGGTTTCCAAGATCATCCTCTATGAGGTGAAGGATCCGAGGCTCGGTTTGATCACGGTAACGCGGGTTAAGCTGTCGGATGATCTTAAAAAGGCCAAGATATATTGGACCGTCTGGGGTGATGAGAAGTCCAAGGAGGAATGCTCACAGGGACTGGAGAGTGCTAAGGGGTTCATCAAAAGGGAATTGGGCAAGAGGGTCAGGATTAAGTTTATGCCCGAGATAGATTTTGCCTTTGACGAAGGGTTTGAATATGAACAACGAATATCGGATCTGATCAAAAAGATTAAGAAAGAGGAAGAGGAAGGGGATGAAGGAGCCGGTTGAGGGGATTTTATTAATTAACAAACCAGAAGGTTGGGTCTCCTTCGATGTGGTGAGGAAGTTGAAGCCCTTCCTTAAGGGCACGAAAGTGGGGTATTTGGGTATTTTGGATCCTATGGCCAAGGGCGTTTTGCCCATACTTTTGGGCAAAGCCACAAGACTTGCTCCTTTTCTTGAAGAAGGGGAGAAGGTTTATGAGGGGACCATCAGGCTTGGCATAACCACGGATACTCAGGATCGGGATGGTAAACCGGTGAAAGTTATCGAGGATCTTTCCCAATTCGACCTTTCTTCCTCCAGAATCCAAGAGGTTTTTAAAGGGTTCGAGGGGAGGATCAAACAGGTTCCTCCCATGTTTTCAGCGAAAAAATACAGAGGGGTACCTCTTTATAAATACGCCCGTAAGGGGGTAGAAGTCCCGCGGGATTTCAAGGAGGTTGAGATTTACGAAATAAAGCTTAAGAAGGTGGAACTTCCCTTTGTGGAGTTCTTCTTGAGGTGTTCCAAGGGGACTTACGTTAGGACATTGGCCCATGATATAGGGGAGGCCTTAGGGTGTGGAGGGCATCTTTACAGTTTGACAAGACTACGAAACGGTCCCTTTAGCCTTGAGGACGCTAAGGATTTAGAGGAGGTCTTAAGGCTTGCCGAAGAGGGGAGGCTTTCGGAAGTCGTTTGGGATCTCAATAAGGCCTTAGGTTATTTGAACTCCTTGGAGCTTGAGGGGAAGAACCTTTATCGGATATTACACGGAGGGTTTGTCTTCCTTGAGGATAAGGAACTTAAAGAAGGCCTGGTGAGGCTTGTGGATGGGGAGGGGAAACTTGTGGCCATCGGTTTGGTTAACCAAGTGGGGAAGGAATGGATGGTAAAACCCCTCAAGGTGTTGAGGGGTAGAGCATAAATTCAGGAGGTCTAAAATGGCTCTTGAGCGCGAGAGGAAAAAAGAGATAATAGAAAACTTCAGGACTCACGAAAAGGACACGGGCTCCTGTGAGGTTCAGGTGGCCCTCCTTACTGAAAGGATCAATTATCTGAACGAGCACTTGAAAGTTCATAAAAAGGATCTTCATTCCAGGTTAGGGTTGATAAAGTTGGTTAATAGGAGGAGGAAGTTGTTAAATTATTTAAAAGAAGAGGATCCGGAGAGATACAAGCGTTTAATAGAACGACTTAAGCTGAGGAAGTGAAGGAGGGGTTAAAGGTATGCCCACAGCTCATATTCAATGGGCGGGTAGGGATTTGATAATTGAGACCGAAGAAGTAGCTCGTCAAGCCGATGGGGCTGTATTGGTCAAGTATGGGGAGACGGTGGTATTGGTTACGGCCGTTTCCTCCAAAGAATATAAACCAGGGGTCGACTTTTTACCGCTTTTGGTGAACTACCTGGAGATGACCTTTGCTGCGGGCAGGATCCCCGGTGGATTCTTCAAAAGGGAAGGTCGGCCGACCGATTTTGAGATCCTTAATTCCCGGCTTGTGGACCGAAGCATAAGGCCGCTTTTCCCAAAGGGTTACAACTATGATACCCAAGTTATAGCCACGGTCCTTTCGGTGGATCAGGAGAATGACCCGAGCTTTTTGAGCATCATAGGGGCATCGGCGGCCCTTGACCTTTCCGATATACCTTTTGGAGGGCCGGTGGTAGGGGTAAAGGTGGGGCTTATAGATGGGCAGTTCGTGATAAACCCCACCGCCACTGAGTTGGAAAAGAGCCTACTCGATCTCACGGTGGCCGCAAATCGCGAAGGGATAGTTATGGTCGAAGGAGGGGCCAAGTTCGTTCCCGAGGAGGTGCTTCTTGAGGCCATTTTTAAGGGTTATGAGGCTTCGAAGCCGGTTATCGAGTTTTTGGAAGAGTTAAAGGAGGCATGGGGTAAACCTAAAAGGAGTTTTACTCCCTTGGAGGTACCTGAGGACTTAAAGATGGCGGTCTTGGAGTGGGGTATGCCCAAGTTAAAAGAGGCCTTACAGATCACCGCTAAAATCGAACGTAGAGAACGTATAAGTGAGATTTTGAAAGAGGCCTATGAGGTTTTTGGGGGTTTAGACCCGTTAAAACAGGTTCAGATCAAAATGGCCTTCGAGGAAGCTGAGCGTTATTTGATAAGATCCTCGGTCCTTGAAGAGGGCAAGAGGATCGATGGTCGAGCTTTAGATGAGATAAGGCCTATTAGCTGTGAGGTGGGCTATTTGCCTCGGACCCATGGGTCAGCGGTCTTCCGCCGAGGGGAGACTCAGGTTTTGGTCACCACCACCTTTGGGACCTCGGAGGATCAGCAGAAGGTCGAGAGCCTAATGGAAGGAGAGACCTATAAGCGGTTTATGGTCCACTATTATTTTCCTCCCTTCTGTGTGGGGGAGATAGCTCCGTTAAGGGCTCCAAGCCGAAGGGAGATAGGCCATGGGGCCTTAGCGGAACGAGCCCTTGAGCCCGTGATCCCTCCCAAAGAGGAGTTTCCTTACACCATAAGGGTGGTCTCTCAGGTCTTGGAGTCTAACGGTTCGTCTTCCATGGCTACGGTATGCGGAGGTTCGCTTTCTTTGATGGATGCTGGGGTACCTGTTCGAGCGGCGGTAGCGGGGATCGCTATGGGTTTGATGATAGAGGGAGATAAGGTGGCCATTTTAACGGACATAATGGGTGAAGAAGATCATCATGGGGATATGGACTTCAAAGTGGCCGGTACTCGGGAAGGGGTCACTTCCTTTCAAATGGACGTTAAGGTTCCCGGGGTGAGTAAGGAGATACTTAAACAAGCCCTTGAACAAGCCCGAGAGGCCAGGCTTCATGTGCTTGACGTGATGAATAAAACACTTGATCAGCCCAGGAAGGAACTCTCCAAGTACGCTCCTAAGATTGTGACCATCCAAATAAACCCCGATAAAATCCGTAATGTAATAGGGCCTTTGGGCAAGCACATCCGTTCCATAATTGAGAAGACAGGCGTTAAGATCGACATCGAGGAAAATGGCCTTGTGAGGATAGCCTCTTCCAATCCCGATGCGATTCAAGAAGCCATAAAGATGGTGCGGGAATATAGCGCGGAGGCCAAGATAGGCGAAACTTATGTGGGCACGGTGAAACGCATAGCCGATTTTGGGGCTTTCATCGAGATAATGCCAGGGGTAATAGGGCTTTGTCACATCTCGCAACTTGATACCAAACGGGTCAAGAGTGTGGGTGATGTGGTTAAGGTGGGACAACAGGTGAAGGTGAAGGTCATAGAGATCGATGAATATGGGAGGCTCAGGCTTTCGAGGAAGGCCGTAATTGAGGAGGAAAAGAAAAAAGCCCCACGAACTTTCCAGAGGTCTTAAGGGCCTTGCAAAAGACGGTACTCGAAAACGGGATTTCCGTCTTAAGTGAACAGCTTCCCCATTTCAACTCGGTTTCCGTAGGCATATGGTTTAAGGTGGGATCGCGAGACGAAGGGGATGGGGAGAAGGGGATCTGTCATTTCATCGAACATACCGTTTTTAAGGGCACGAAAAACAGGACGGCTTCCCAGATTGTCAAGGAGATCGAGGCGGTGGGAGGTACCATAAACGCCTTTACCACCAAGGAATACGTCTGCTTCCACGCAAGGGTTCTGGGTAAGGATTTGAGTTTAGCCTTGAGTGTATTGAGCGATTTGGTGAGGGATCCCCTTTTTGATCCGGAAGAACTGGAGAGGGAAAAAGGGGTTGTGATTCAAGAGATCAAAATGACCGAAGACACTCCCGAAGAACATGTTTACGAGCTTTTTTTCAAGACCTTCTGGAAGGACCATCCTCTTGGTTTCCCCATAGCGGGAGAAGAGAGTACCGTAAAGGCCTTTACTTCGGAGCAGGTGATGGAATTTTACAAGAGACACTTCAGCCCAGACCGGATGATCGTAGTGGCTGCGGGAAGCGTCGAGCATGAAGAACTTTTGGAAATGGTCGTTAAGGAACTCGGTACCCTTCAAGGCCGAAACGGGGAGGTCATTAGAGATTCCCCCAAGGAAGTTCAGAGTGGGGTCAAATCCTTTAAAAAGGATTTAGAGCAGGTCCATTTATGTTTGGGAGTGGAAGGGGTTTCTCAGACTCATTCCCTTCGTTTTCCCCTTCTGGTACTTAACACCATTTTGGGCGGTAATATGAGCTCGAGGCTTTTTCAGGAACTTAGGGAGAAGCGGGGACTGAGTTATGCGGTTTATTCCTTTTTGCAGAGTTTTACCGACTCGGGGGTCTTTGGCCTTTATGTGGGGACCACTCCTCAAGAGTTAAGCCAAGTGCTTGAGGTCATAAAAGAGCAATGGCAAAGCCTATCCAGAGGAGAGATAAAAGAAGAGGAAATCCGGCTGGCCAAGGAATACCTCAAGGGTGGTTTGCTTATAAGCCTTGAATCGCCCGAAGGGTGGATGAACCGTCTGGCCAAAAACGAAATATACTACGGGCGAGAGATCAAGGTGGAGGAGACCCTAAGTGCCATCGAGAGCGTTGATCTTAAAGTCCTTAAAGAGGTAGGTGAGGCCTTTTTGGGTAAGGAACCGTGTGCGGTGTTTCTGGGGGAAGTAGAGGAAAACTGCTCGAGATTGTGGTGAAAAAGCTCTCCCCTCGGGCGAGGCTTCCCCAGTATATGAGCGAAGGAGCCTCGGGATTGGATTTGTTCGCCCTTCTGGAAGAACCTTTGGTGATAGAACCGGGCAAGTGGGCTTTGGTCCCCACGGGGCTTGCCCTTTGTATACCCGAGGGATATGAAGGGCAGATAAGGCCGCGGAGTGGTTTGGCTTTGAGTCATGGGGTAACCGTTTTAAATTCGCCGGGAACTATCGATTCCGATTATCGGGGGGAGATTAAGGTGATCCTTATAAACTTGGGGGAGAAACCCTTTACAGTTCGCGATGGCGATAGGATAGCCCAACTGGTTGTTCAGCCGGTAAGCAAGGTGAGCTTGAGGTTAAGCGAAGAGCTTCCCCCTTCCCTGAGGCAGGAAGGGGGATTCGGGCATACGGGTGTTTAGGATGAGGATAGGCGTTTTTTCCGACACCCATGATAATTTGACCATGATCGAAAGGGCCCTTCGGGTTTTCGAAAAAGAGCAGGTAAAGGTGGTCCTTCATTTGGGTGACTTCGTGGCCCCCTTTGCCTTAAGGAGGATCCTCGGAGGGTTAAAGGTTCCCCTATATGGGGTTTTCGGTAATAACGATGGCGAGAAGATATTGCTGAAAGGGATATTGGGGGACCATTTACGGGATGGGCCTTTTTTGCTCAAATTGGGGGATTACAAGGTCCTTCTCCTTCACGAATTTCAGCAAGACCTTATAGAAGTATTTTCCACAAGTAGCTTAAGAGCGGTATTTTTTGGCCATACCCATCAGGTCTTTTTGGAAAGACGAAACGGGGTTCTTTTCTTCAATCCGGGGGAATGTTGCGGATACCTTACGGGAAAAGGAACCTTGGGGATATGTGATCTGGATAAGCTTGAGGCAAAAGTTATTGAGCTATGAGAAACGAGGACTTGGTGGACCTTTATCTTCATCACCTGAGGGTTGAAAAGGGGCTTTCGCAAAATACCATTGAGGCTTATTCTCGGGATCTTCGGGCCTTTTTGGAGTTTTGGTCGGATAAACACCTCCGGGAATTTCAAAGGAACAAGGTGGCCAAATACCTTTCCTTTCTCGGAGAAAAAGGGCTTTCGGCTCGGAGTGTTCATCGGGCCTTAGTGGCTTTGAGGGGTTTTTTTCGTTTTCTACTCTTAGAGGGGCATGTGGAAGAGGACCCCTTGGAGGATGTTTCGTTACCCTCCTTTCCCAAGAGGTTACCCAATCCTTTGACCTTGGAGCAGACCGAAGAGCTTTTGGAGAAACCCGATCCTTCAACTCCTATTGGTCTGAGGGATTCGGCGCTTTTGGAGTTGATGTACGGTACGGGCATTCGGGTTTCGGAGGCAAGTGAGTTGCGCCTTGAGGCCCTTCAACTGGAAATGGGATTTATTTTGGTGAGAGGTAAGGGCGATAAGGAGAGGATCGTGCCCATAGGGGAGATGGCAAGGGAGAAACTCAGAAGATATCTCTCCGAAGGGCGGCCCCAACTTTTGAAGGATCGGGCTTCTGCTTTCGTGTTTTTAAATCCTCGAGGGAGAAAATTGAGCCGTCAAGGCATTTGGAAGATCATCAAAAAATACGCCCTTTTATGCGGCATAAAGGACATAAGTCCTCATACCTTGCGTCACACCTTCGCTACCCACCTGCTTCAAAGAGGAGCCGATCTGAGGGTGGTTCAGATTCTTTTGGGACATGCCGATATCTCCACGACTCAAATCTATACGAGCGTCACCATAGAATATCTTAAAGAAATTCACCGACGCTTCCATCCAAGGCCTTAAGGGGAGGTCTTCATGGCTTTGACTTATAAAGATGCCGGGGTGGACATAGATAAGGCGGACGAGTTCGTCCGTTTGATAGGAGAAAGGACAAGGCCCTTCCTTAAAAGCTGGGTCTTAAAAGGGATAGGGGGGTTTTCCTCGGTGGTGAGCATTCCTTCGACCTTCAAGGATCCCCTTATCGTAAGTTCCTGTGACGGGGTGGGGACGAAGTTGAAGATAGCCCAAATGCTTAAAAGGTTCGATACCGTAGGTATCGATCTTGTGGCCATGTGCGTAAATGACCTTTTACCCGTAGGGGCCTCTCCCCTTTTCTTCTTGGATTATCTGGGTACGGGAAAATTGGACCTCCAAAGGGACCTAAAGCTTATAGAGGGAATAATTCGGGGATGCGAGGAGGCCCAATGCGTGCTTGTAGGTGGTGAGACGGCAGAACTGCCAGGCCTTTATCAGGAGGAGGACTTCGAACTGGTCGGGTTTGCCGTAGGGGTGGTGGAGAGGCAAAAACTTATCGATGGTTCTACTATAAGAGAAGGGGATTTGCTTTTGGGTTTAAGCTCTTCCGGGCTTCATTCAAACGGTTATTCTCTGGTGAGGAAGCTGATAGAACTTCATAAGTTGAGTTTAGACTCTTACTTTGAAGAGTTTGGATCAAGCCTTGGAGAGGAATTGCTTAAGCCCACCAGGATTTACGTCAAGATCATCCTAAAGCTTTTAGAGCATTACCCCATAAAGGGGATGGCTCATATAACCGGAGGAGGGCTTCCGGGTAACATCCCGAGGATATTGCCTCCGGGTCTGGGCGTTAAAATACATCGAAGTTGGCCCATTCCTCCCATTTTTCAGTTCCTCCAAAAGCTTGGGGTGAAGCCCGAAGAGATGTGGCGGGTTTTTAACATGGGAATCGGGTTTGTGTTGGTGGTGGATAAGGAGGTGGTTTCCTCGGTGATGGAGGAATGTGACCGATTGGGGGAAAAGGCCTTTTTGATCGGTGAGATCATAAAGGGAGAGGGGGTCATAATTGAGTGAAAAGGTCCTGATCAGCGCCTGTTTGTTAGGCATCAAGTGTCGATATGATGGGGATACCCGCGGTCCAATCCCTTTACCCGAGTCCTTATGCCCAATTCCCGTATGCCCCGAACAATTGGGTGGCCTTCCTACCCCTAGGCCCAGGGCTTACTTTGAAGGAGGGGATGGGAGGGAGGTGTTAAAAGGTAGGGCAAGGGTGGTAAACGTGAAAGGGGAGGATGTGACTTGGGCCTTCGTAAGAGGAGCCAAAGAAGTGCTTGAGCTCTGTAGACTTCTGGGGCTCAAAAAGGCCATCCTTAAGGACAAAAGCCCATCCTGTGGGGTAAAAAGGGTGTGGATCGGTAACGAACTCAGTTCCGGAATGGGCGTTCTTTCGGCCCTCTTATTGGAAGAAGGAATGGAAGTGATAAGCTCCGAGGACTTTTTAAAATGAGATTCCTTTTGATAAGGTTGAGTTCCTTGGGTGACCTGATATTGGTGCTTCCTGCCTTTTGGGCTTTGAGAAAAGCCCTACCCCATGCGCATATGGCCTGGCTTGTGCGAGATGATTTAAAGGAGGTTCTGGAGGGCACACCGGGGCTTGATGAGATAATACCCGTGTGTTTGCCCTCTTTTACCGATAGATACGCTTCTTTCCCCAAGGTCTTAAAGGGTCTTACTTTGTGGTCGAGGGCTATAAAGGAGATAGGCCTTCCTTATTTTAGGAAGTTTGACCTTGTTATCGATTTTCAAGGGCTTTTTAAAAGCGCCTTCTTCGCCTTTTTTCTCGGAAAGGAGCGTTATGGATTTCGAAACGGACACGAGTTCAGTTTTCTGTTCTTAAATAAGGCCATATTCTTGAGAGATAAAACCCGTCACGCGGTGGATAATTACCTTCAGATGGCCTCCCATTTTGGAGGTACCAAAGTAGCCGAGTTTCCCCTTTTCATCCCCCAAGAGGCGCGGGCCTTTTGTAGGGCTTTTTTCAAAGAGAACGGCATAGAAGAGGGAGACTTTTTGGTCTTTCTTTCCCCTACGGCTCGCTGGGAGACAAAACTTTGGTCAGTTGAAGGGTTTGCAGAAGTCGGGGATAGGATTATAGAGGGTTTCGGGGCGAAGATCATCCTCTCGGGACTTCCGAAGGAATTGGGTTACCTTAAAGGGATAAAGGAAAGGATGAGAAATAAGGACCGCGTCTTTTTACCCCCTCCCACCTCCATAAAGCAGTTTTTTGCCTTACTTGAGGCCTCCCATGTTTTCCTCGGGGTTGATAGTGGAGCCATGCACGTGGCAAGGGCCTTAGGAAAACCAGTAGTAGCGATCTTCGGTCCTTCTGATCCGAGATGGATAGGCCCCTATGGCCAGAAAGGGGGGGTCGTAAGGGTCAATGTGGATTGTTCTCCTTGTAACAAGAGAAGATGCGAGGATTTAAGGTGTATGAGGGAGATTACCCCTTCCATGGTCTATCAAGAGTTTGAGCGATTACTCTCAGAAAAGAAGGGGTGACCAATTGGGTTGCCCATCGCCTTCTTTGGGGAAGGTCAAGCCCCAAGGTCCTCCCTTTTGAAGGGTTGTGATGTAAAGGCTTCTCGGTCCCCTCATATCACTGGAAAATACTAAATGTCTCCCATTGGGTGCCCATGAAGGGTTTTGATGATTGCCCTTGTAAGGGGTGAGAAGCCTTAGGTCAGAGCCATCGGGCCTTATTATGAAGACCTTGAATTCTCCCTCCCATCTACCTGAAAAGGCGATCCAATCCCCTTTGGGAGACCAGGAAGGGTCCGCATTATAAGTCCCGAACTGGGTTAAAGGCTTGGTCTTTTTGCTCTCCAGGTCCATTAGGTAAAGCTGAGGGGTTCCCGTTCGGTCAGATACGTAAACCAAACTTTTTCCATCGGGCGAAAAGGAGGGAGAGGTCTCGGTATAGGGGGTTTGAGTTAGAGGGGTTAAGGAACCGTCATTTAGATTGAGCAAAAAAAGATCAAGGGAACCCTTTGTGCCTCTCAGGGACAAGACCACCTTTTTCCCATCAGGAGACCAAGAAGGAGCTGAATTGGGTCCTGGCCTGGATGAGATGAGGTTTACTCTTCCCGTTTCCAATTCCAGTAGATAAAGATCGGGGTTCATCCTTTTGAAATTGGTGAATAAAAGCCTTTTTCCATCGGGTGAAAACCGAGGTGACATACAAAGCGTCTGCCTCAAAAGGGACATCTCCCCCGAACCCTCAGGATAGATCATCCAAAGCTCCCGGTAAGGATGTATCTGCCTTATAAAGGCGATGCGGGAGCAAAAAATACCAGGCCTCCCCGTCAGGAGTTCAAGGATCTCGTCAACCAGTTTATAACATATGAGGTTCACCCCTTCTTGAGAAGATCGATAAGTTTTCGACTTAATTAGGCTCTCCCCAACTACGTCAAAAAGAAAGGAGTTTAAAAGGACTTCTCTTCCTGAGGCTTCCACTCTAAGGGAGAGTGCTAATTCCACCTGATTCCGTTTTAAGGAAGCGTAATCTATGGTCTGTGGCGTAAGGTTTCCATTTGAAGGAAGGTCCACCAGTTCAAAAAGATGCGATATCTCAAGGCATCTCTTTAAAACCCGCTCGATCCTCCCTGAAGGCCCCGTATCTTTGGGGTAAATGGAAAAGGCCAACCGATAAAGCCTTTGAGTAGGTGAATCGATCTCGATGTAAACGATGCTTTCACCCATCTTAAAGGAAAAGAAGATCAAAAAAAGGACGAAAAACACCTTACGGCCTAAAGACAAAACCCACCTCCAGAGTCTTCTTTTCGGGTGGCGGAGGATAAGGTTCGGCCCTTTTAACGGCTTGAAGGGCTGAATTATCGAATATCCGATTGCCCGAGCTCTGTTCAATTTGAGCCGAAAGCATCCTCCCCTCCGGATCTATCTTAACCCTTATAACGGCTTTAAGGCCTTTCGGATTGAAACCCTCGGGGATTACCCAAAAACGCCTGACATGTTGTTGAAGTTGAGAGAAGTAAATGTCGCCCCCTCCACCAATCCCGCCTCCTTCAACTCCACCAATCCCGCCTCCTTCAACTCCTTTTACCCTTTCTTCGATCCTTTTTATGGCCTCTTGGCGTCTCTTCTCAAGTTCTTCCGCTAAGGTTTCCTCGTGTTTTACTTTTTCCTCCATCTGTTTTATCTTCTCTCGATACATCTTCTCCAAGTCGATTCCCTTTTCAGCTTTAACCAGTTTTTCTTTAGGTTTTTCGACTTTTATGATTTTCTCGCTTTTAAATTCGGTTTTTCTTTTTTCTTCAGAAGGGTTCCCTTTAATTATTTCCTTTGACCCAGCAAGTGGGGGGAGTGATGAGGGTGAGCCGGTAAGTGGGGGGAGTGGTGAGTGGCTTTCGATGAGATTTACCGAGACCAAGTCTCTTATAGGTAGGGGTTTGTGAAAGGGTTTAAGGGCCAAAAATAGCCCTAAATGAAAGGAAGCCGAGAGGAGGAAGGCGATTTTTAATGTGTTCAAATTGTTTTTCCTTTCCATCTTCCATTGAGAAGAATTTCGATCAAACGCCGCCCCAGAGGCGTTAAGGTTCTTCCTTTTCTGGTAACAAGATAAAAGGCCCTTTCGATGGGATCAAGCCCCCTTATTCTCACTTCTCCAAAATCCCTTCCCAGTTCTTCCTTTACGGCTATATTAGAGATCACTCCGATTCCCAATCCCGCTCGAACTGCCTCTTTCACGGCGGTGGTGGAACCTAAAAGGAGGTTTAACTTAAGGTTACTCAAGCTAAATCCACATTTTTTCAGTTTCTCCTCAAAGGCCTTACGGGTACCCGAGCCCAGTTCTCTTAGAATCAATTTTTCTCCTGAGAGGTCCTCCAAACTTATAGTCCTCTCGAAAAATGGATGTCCCCGAGGCACTATCAGGATGACCTTGTCCCTAAAAAAGGGCTGAAAGACCAGCTTTTCGCTCTCCTTTTTCATCCCCACTAAGCCCAGTTCCACTTGGTTACGTTCAACGGCACTTATGACCTTGTAAGAATCGTAGATGTGTACCTTAATCTTCGCTTCCGGAGCTTCCGCCAAAAGCTCACCTAACACTTGAGGTATGAGATATTCCCCGGGAAGGGTGCTTGCATAGATTTCGAGCTCTCCGGAAAGGTTTTCTCCTTCAATGGCCTTTTTGGCCTTTTCCTTTAAAAGCAGAATCTGACGAGCATATTGATAAAAAAGCTCTCCTTCCGGAGTAAGGATGACCCTTTTACCGATCCTATCAAAAAGCCTTTTCCCCAGGATTTTTTCAAGCATCTGTACATGAGCACTTACCGTAGGTTGGCTTAAAAACAGAGATTCAGCGGCAAGAGTGAAACTTCCAAGTTCAGCTACTTTACAAAAACATTCCAGTTGCCGGAATTCCATCTTTAAAGTTAAGTTATTTAAAGTTTGAAAGGTTGTAAAGTTGAAAAGATGAGACCCAATAAGAAGATATTAGCTTTGCTTGGAATGGGCCATGCCATTACGGATGTAAATCAAGGAGCTCTTCCGGTCATATTGACCTTTCTCCCTTACTTAACGCAGCTCAAAGTCGGGGTGGTGATGCTTGCTTTTAATGTGAGTTCTTCGGTCATTCAGCCCTTATTCGGGATCATGAGCGACCGTTTTAAAGCCCCCTGGCTTATACCTTTGGGGTGTCTGCTGGCCGGTTTCGGGATGGCCTCTACGGGGTTCACGAACTCTTATTTTATGCTTCTTCTTGCCGTTTTGATAAGTGGACTCGGGGTCGCGGCTTATCATCCTGAGGGTTCGAAATTCGCCCGTTTTGCAAGTGGAGAACGCAAAGCTTCAGGTATGTCCCTCTTTTCAGTGGGAGGGAATATCGGGTTTGCCATCGGGCCAATTTTGGCGAGTTTCTTCTGCAAGGCCTTTGGGCTTTATGGAACTTTGGGATTCCTTTTCATTAACGGAACGATGGCCCTTTTTCTTTTATCCTTTCTCCCTCGTATAAAGGGGCTTCAACCTTCAGATGCCAAAATAAGTAGTGGGAAAAAAAGCAAAGATCCAAGGGTCTTGATAAACTCTCGGAAGGTTCTTTTTTCAGTTATACTTCTTCTTTTTATCATAATAATGCGTTCTTGGACCCATCTTGGAATAGTCACGTTTTTGCCTCAATATTACGTTCGATCTCTCCATTATGGTCATACCTATGCCGCGGGAGCGGTTTCCCTTTTCCTTTTTGCCGGAGCGGTTGGGACGTTGGTAGGTGGGCCACTCGCTGATAGGTGGGGGCTTAAAAGGGTGATTGTGCTCTCCATGTTAACCCTTATACCCTTATGTTTCCTACTCCCCTACCTTCGGGAAGAGTGGCTTCTTTTAGTGGTGGGCTTAAGTGGTTTTGCCGTTATTGCCACCTTCTCGGTTACGGTGGTCTTCGGGCAAGAACTCTTACCTCACCATGTCGGTCTTGCTTCAGGACTGACCCTTGGTTTTGGGATTGGTATGGGAGGTGTTGGGACCACTTTGCTGGGTTGGATCGCCGATCACTTTGGCCTCCAGACCGCGCTTCACACCCTGGTCCTCTTTCCCACAATAGGTTTTATTCTGAGTTTGTTCTTGCCTCAGGTGGGTCAAACCCGTTAGAGCTTTCAAAAGACACTGGGCTTGACGATCAATAGGGGGCAGAATTATCATAAATTTAGATCGCGGGGTGGAGCAGCCTGGTAGCTCGTCGGGCTCATAACCCGGAGGTCGTGGGTTCAAATCCCACCCCCGCTACCATTTTTGACTTGAAGAAAGATCTTTTTTTATGTTGAAATAAGAAAGTGACGAGGCTTTTGTTTATAATGGCCCCTTTTTATTTAGGGGCTTTTGTCGTTTTTCTATTAGGTCTAAAAGGGAAGAGGAAAGAGTATCTGATTTGGGCGGAAAGGGCCTTATATTCTGGGTTTTTCCTTCAGGTTTTCGTCTTTTTTCTTTTATTATTCGGGGGAAAAATCCTTATCCTTTTTGACCCCAAAAAGACCTCCTGGAATTTGAGTCTAATCCTGGTAGGCCTATATCTTTTTCTCAAGGGTAAACTCAAGCTCAAAGGGTTCGGAGGTATTATAGGTCTATTCGCCTTTATCCTCACGGTTTTGGCCTCTTTCCCTGGCAGTTTGGATATAAAACAATTGGCCTTACATCCCGTTTGGTCTTCCTTGCATGTTTTACTCTGCTTTATCGGCATAGGAGGGTTTTCCCTGGCCTTTTCAGCGGGTCTCATTTACCTGTTGGAAGAGGGGAAGATCAAGAACAAGAAGTTAGGTTCAAGTAAGCTTCTTCCTTCCTTAGACGCCTTGGATAGGCTCAATCAGTATGGGCTATTTATCGGATTTTTCTCTTTCACCCCAGGGATCATTTTGGGTGGCCTGTGGGCACTTTTGGTTTTGAAAGCGCTTCCTTTGGAAGAACCTAAGGTTTTGTTCAGCGTTTTGAGTTGGTTTTATTATGGTCTTCTGATGTGGGGCAGACTCTCCGGATGGAGGGGGAAGAGGGTGGCCCGTTTATCGGTAATAGGTTTTGCGATTCTAATGGTCTCTTACTTTGGGGTTAACTTCCTGGTGGGGGGTCATCCGTCTCATTTTATACAAACGAGGCTCCGATGAGGGAGATAGGGCTTTTAGGCTTAAACCACAAAACTGCCCCATTGGAGATAAGAGAAAGATTGGCCTTTGTCAACTTAGAGGAGCTTAAGAAGGGGTTGAGCCTTCTTAAGGAGGAGAGGACCTTAAAAGAGGCGCTCATCCTCTCTACTTGTAATCGAGTGGAGCTTTACGCTGTTTCCCCTCAGCTAAGCGATGTTTTGCTCTTTGGGGTCTTGGAGAAATTAAAGGGGGTTTCTTCAGGGGATATAGCTTCCTTCTGTTATTTCAAGGTGGGAAAAGAGGCAGTAAGGCATTTGTTTTTGGTGGCCTCAAGTTTGGATTCCATGGTCATCGGTGAGCCTCAGATCCTGGGTCAATTAAAGGAAGCTTATGAGGTGGCCCTCAAAGCAGGTACGGTGGGTTTTTTCCTCCATAGGCTATTTCAAAGGGCCTTCTTCGTGGGGAAAAGGGTGAGGAGAGAGACGGGCATTGGGGATGGGGCCATCTCGGTGAGCTATGTAGCGGTGGAGCTGGCCAAGAAGATCTTCGGCGACCTGGAGAACAAGAGGATCCTTATCGTGGGAGCAGGGGAGATGTGTGAGCTTGCCGCCAGGCATTTTCACAGCCATGGCGTAAGGGAGATAATGGTGGCCAATAGGACTTGGCAAAGGGGGGTGGAACTGGCCTCTAAAATTGGGGGAAAGCCCATACCCTTCGAAGAGGTTAAGGAGAGGTTCAAGGAGGTCGATATAATCTTAAGTTCCACCGGGGCTTCTCAACCCTTGATATTTAAAGAGGATGTAAAAAAGGCGCTGAAATACCGAAAAGGGAGACCCCTTTTTATCATCGACTTAGCGGTTCCGAGGGATGTGGAGCCAGAGGTGAACCAGTTGGACGGCGTATTCCTTTACGATATAGACGATCTTAAGCAAGTGGCCCAGGAGCATGCTATCAACCGTTTAAACGAAGCAGAGAGGGCAAGGGAGTTGGTGGAAGAGGAGGTGGGGAAATTCATAAGGTGGTATAGAAGCTTGGAGGTAGTTCCCACCATTAAGGACCTCAGGGAATGGGCAGAGACTTTGAGGAAAAAGGAGATGGAGAGACTTTTAAGGGGGTTATCCCTTGATGAGAAAGAGAGGCATAAAGTGGAGCTTTTGAGCAAGCGTTTGATGAACAAGTTCCTTCATCCCCTTGTGGTCTTTCTCAAAGCCCAAGCCTGGGATGAGGATTCCAAAAAGGAGTATTCGGAGTTAATAAGATGCGTTTTCGGCTTAGAAGATCAATAAGTGTATTGATCCTTGGCGTCTTTTTCGTTTTAACCTTAAAGCCCTCTCAAGCTCTTTCATTAAGCGTGGAAGAACAGAAAAGGCTTGGGGAAGAGCTTTTTTTGAAGCTTAAGAGTGAGGTTCGTTTTGTCGATGATCCCTTGATAAACCTTTACGTGAGAGGGATAGGCCGTAAGATAGTGGAGGTTTCGGGCGATAGGCGATTCGTCTATAGGTTTTACGTGATTGAAGGAAGCCAACCCAATGCCTTTACTATTCCGGGGGGTTATGTCTTTGTGAATACAGCGCTTCTCAACTTGGTCAATTCCGAAGACGAATTGGCGGGGGTTTTGGCCCACGAGATCTCCCATTCGGTTCTGGATCACGTTTCTCGAATGTTCGATCAAGCCAAAAGGATATCCTTGGGGACGCTTGCTGCCTTTGTAGCTGCGCTTCTTCTGACAAAAGACATCAAGGCCCAACAGACCCTTATGATCGGTGCCTCTGCCCTCGGAGAGAGCCTTCTTTTAAAATACAGCCGGGATAACGAATTCGAGGCCGATCAATTGGGGTTTGATCTTCTCTGCAAAGCCGGGTGGAATCCATACGGCTTTGTGAGCTTCATGAGGAAAATGGACCGATGGAGCAAAAACGTATCCATCGAATCCCCTACCTATTTGAGTACCCATCCAGCTATAACTGAAAGGATCGCCTATTTGGAGTCAAGGTGCGAAAGGAAAACCTTAACCGAATCCCCTTCTTTTAAACGTATCAAATCCAGGTTAAAACTCTTGGAGAGAAGGCCTGAGAAGGAAGAGTGTAAGATGGATCCCTATTTCTGTGCTTTGAGTCTTGTGCGGAAAGGAGAAAAGGAGAAGGCGCTTGAGATTGTGGATAACCTCTTAAAGGAATCCCCTGATGACCCATATCTTTTAAGGGAAAAAGCCCTAATTCTTATAAGTTTAAATCGGTTTAAAGAAGGGGAAACCGAACTCCGAGAGGCCTTAAAGGCCTTTCCCGGAGACAGGGAACTTTTGATAGGTATGGTTAACAGGCTGAGCGAGGAGGGCAAGGTTTTTGAGGCCATAGCCCTTCTTGAACAATCCATTCAAAAGGTCCCGGAGGAGCCCTATTTCCATCAACTTTTGGGGGAACTTCTTCTTAAAGCGAAAAGGGAAGGCGAAGCCTACGAACAGTTTGGGCTCTATTTCCTCCAAGTGGGAGATAAAAAAAGCGCCCTTCGGCATTTCCAAAAGGCCTTAGAGCTAAGCGAAGGGGAAAGGAAGGAGCGCCTGGAAAAGAGGATAAAGGAGCTTGAGAGCTCTTAAAGGAGGACCAAGATGAGGATTAGAAATCCCAATATACAGCACCTTATTGAAAGACAGATTAAAACGGCTTTCCTAATAAAAAGGGAAGACCTCCGAAGGGAATGGAGGCCTCCCATTTTGATATCTCGAGAACGGCAAAGCGCCGCCGAAGAGATGGCCGAGAGGCTTTCGGAGAGATTAGGTTGGCCCCTTTACGATAAGAACATCATCTTGGAGATAGCCAAAGAGATAAAAGAGGATCCGAAAAGGTTGGAATTCTTAGATGAGCGATATCGGGCGAAGTTTTGGGAATATGTGGAGGCGTTTTCGGTTTCTTCCAAGGTTCTGCAAGAGGAGTACATCCTTTATCTCAAGAGGTTTTTAAGGATGTTGGGAAGGATGGGCAATTGTGTAATAGTGGGAAGAGGGGCCAATTTTGTGATACCGCCTTCCAAGGCCTTGAGGATCAGGTGTGTGGGAAGTCCCCCTGAATGGAAGGAGATTTTGAAAAGATATTATGGGCTTAAAGACGAAGAGGTTGAGAGAAAGGTGAAGGAATGGAATGAGGAACAGAGGAGATTCATAGAAAAATTCTTTGGGGCCGATATAAACGATCCGCATCATTATGACCTTATCCTCAACTTAGATTATTATCCCTTGGAAAGGGCCATGAGGGTGGTGCTTGAAGCCTACCGAGAGAAGTTTCCCGAATTTAACATAATTGGCTAAGGCCACAGGTTATGACTTGACCTTGGCGAGATCCGCTTCGGTAAACGGTGATTCCTTTACAGCCTAATTCGTAGGCCAAAAGGAAGGCCAAGCCCACTTTTTCGGAGGTAGCCTCGCGAGGGAAATTTATGGTCTTGGAGACCGCATTATCCGTGTACCGCTGGAAGGCAGCCTGGATCTCCACATGTCTTTCCGGGGGGATTTGAAAGGCGGTGAGGAAGAGTCTCTTGTATTTTTCCTCAATGGGCATTTCCGGGGGTATGAACCCCCTTTGTAGGACCTCCTCTTTTTGGTGAGGGGTTAAAAAGTTTTCCTTTTCCAGTATCATCTCGAAGACCGGGTCTACTATCGGGACTTCCAGATCTCCTAACATCCTCTTTTTGTAAGATAGGGCAAAGAGGGGTTCGATGCCCGAGGAACAATTGGCGATAAGGCTTATGGTCCCCGTTGGGGCGATGGTGGTCAAGGTGGCGTTTCTTTGGGGCTTTTCTCCCCTTTGGGCGTAGATGCTTAAAGGGAAGTTGGGGAAGGGGCCTTTTTCCTCGGCCAGGGCTTGGGAAGCCCTTTTTGCTTCTTGGCTTATAAATCCCATGAGCTCTTGGGCGAGCTTTAATGCTTGATCCGAATGGTAAGGGATGCCCAAGAGGATCAACATATGGGCAAAACCCATGACCCCCAGGCCTATTTTGCGGTTTGCTTTACAAATCTTCTCAATGGCCTTAAAGGGATAACGGTTGACCTCCACCACATCGTCCAAAAACCTAACGGCTAAATGAACCACCTCCCGGAGTTTCTCCCAATCGATCTCGAACCCGTTGAGGTCCTTTTTAAGGATCTTCACCAAGTTTATGGAGCCCAGATTGCAAGCCTCATTGGGCAAAAGGGGTTGCTCACCACAGGGATTGGTGGCCTCGATCTGACCAAGGGAGGGGGTTGGGTTATGCCGGTTTATGGTGTCAAGGAAAAGGGCTCCTGGTTCGCCGTTCTCCCAGGCGCATTGGACCATGAGCTCAAAGAGGTCTTTAGCCCAAACCTTGGTGACTATCTGTTTGGTCCTTGGGTTAATAAGGGGAAAGGGTTCGCCCCTTTTCAAGGCCTTCATAAAATCATCGCTTATTCCCACCGAGAGATTAAAAGTTTGAAACGCAAAGGGATCCCTTTTTGCGGTTATGAACTCCCGAATATCGGGATGGTCGATCCTTAAGACCCCCATATTGGCTCCCCGCCTGGTTCCACCTTGTTTGATGACCTCGGTGGCCATGTCGAAGACCCGCATGAAGGAGACGGGGCCACTGGCCACCCCATGGGTTGAAGCCACCGTGTCGCCCCTGGGCCTTAACCGGCTGAAGGAAAAGCCGGTTCCACCCCCTGACTGATGGATTAGGGCAGCTCGTTTTAAGGTGGTGAAGATGGAGGAAAGGGAATCGTCGATGGGAAGCACAAAACAGGCTGCCAACTGACCTAATCTTCTTCCGGAGTTCATGAGGGTAGGGGAATTGGGCAAGAAGGTTAAGCTACACATAAGTTCGTAAAACTTCTCGGCCCATTCTTCACTTCGCTCACTTTCGGCCTTTGCCACGTGTTTAGCTACCCTCCAGAACATCTCCTCGGGAGTTTCTATGGGGTTGCCCGAAGGATCTTTTATGAGATACCTTGCCTCAAGCACCTTTCTTGCAGCTTCACTTAACGTGAGCAAGGGAGACCTCCTCTTTTTTCCTTATAAGTCTCCTGTACCAAAGGAACCAGGGCGTATCTATGAACCCGATGAGGTTTTTGGAAACGATCTGTCCCAATATGAGGGATCCTATTGGAAAAACCCCCCAAAAGGCAAAAATGATAAAGAGGAGACTATCAAGACTCAAGTTTACCAAATCGCTTCCCACGCTTCTTAACCATGCTTTTTCAGGATATTTCCTCTTAAGCCAGGCGAAGACCTTGGCGTCTATTAATTCGCATATCAGAAAAGCAGCCCAAGATGAGGCGGTTATCCTAACCCCTTGGGAGAAGATCCTTTGCCACGGGGTCTCCAATTCAAACCAAGGGGCAGGGGGTAAGGCCTTGACGAGAAAAATCAGAATCACCAAAATCACCTGGGTCAAAAAGGCGATGAGAATCGCCCTTTGGGCCGCTCTAAGTCCGTAGGTCTCATTTATCATGTCTAGTACCTGAGCCGTGAAAGGATAGATGAAGACCGCCGAAGGAGCCTGAAGGGTATAAAAATAAAGAGGAAAAAGGGCGATCCTGGTGGCCATAATCTGAGAAGCCGCTAAGTATAAACAATAAAAGGAGGTCAAGGCCACAAGCCCGAAGTCCCGCCATCTATTCACTATAAAAGCACTTAAGAGCGTTACCAGGGTCATACCAGAGGCCCAAAAAACCCAAGCCACTCTCTTTCTCCTCAAAGAGAGGATCTGTTATAGTATACGTTAAAGGGGACTGGAAGTGGAAACTGAGGACCTAATCGAAGCCTTTTTGGAGCACTTGGTTTTTGAGAGGGGGAGGTCCGAGAATACGGTAAAAAGCTATCGGGAAGATCTGGAGGAGTTTTTCTCCTTTCTAAAGGGGAGAGAAGGGGTAAAAAAAGTCGGGGAGGTCACTCATCTGGAAATAAGGGTCTTTTTAGGCGAGCTTTTGAAAAGGGGGCTCAAGAAGAGTTCCATCGCCAGAAAGCTTTCCACCTTGAGGGCTTTTTTCAAATGGTTAAAGAGGGAGGGTCTTATAAAGGTTAACCCAGCCCGATTGGTCTCAAGCCCCAGGTACCGACGGCAACTTCCTCGTTTTTTGACCGAGGAGGAGACATTTAAACTTGTGGAATCTCCCGAAAAGGATGACCCTTTAAGTTTAAGAGATAGGGCCATTTTGGAGCTTCTTTACTCCAGTGGTTTAAGGATAGGAGAGTTGGTCAATTTAAAAATCCACCATGTTGACCTTTCCCAAGGTATCGTCAGGGTCATGGGAAAGGGAAGGAAAGAGAGGATTGTGCCTTTGGGGAATATGGCTCAAGAGGCTTTATTGAAGTACCTTCGGGTTAGGGACCTTTTCGGTCCTAAAACCGATCATCTTTTCCTCAACCGCTTCGGGGATCCTTTGAACCCCAGGGGTTTCCAGAAGAAGATAAAGCAATATGCTTTGAAGGCCAACCTATTAAAACCCGTTACCCCTCATCTGTTGAGGCATACCTTTGCGACCCATCTTCTGGATCGGGGGGCTGATCTTCGGTCGATCCAAGAACTTCTCGGGCACCGGAGGCTCTCCACTACCCAACGATACACCCATGTTACGGTGAGCCGTTTGATGGAGGTTTACGATGCTACTCATCCAAGGGCCAAAAAGCCCCATTAAAGGCACCACTATCCTTTGTGTAAGGCACAAAGGGGCGGTGGTAATGGCGGGTGATGGCCAGGTTACCTTAGGGGAGACTGTCATAAAGCACAAGGCTCGAAAGGTTAGAAGGCTTTATAACGATAAGGTCTTGGCCGGTTTTGCCGGTTCGACGGCCGATGCCTTCACGTTGTTTGAAAGATTCGAGAGGAAATTGGAGCAATACAATGGAAATCTGCTTCGAGCGGCGGTGGAATTGGCCAAGGATTGGAGGACCGACAAGATCTTGAGGCGTTTGGAGGCGCTTTTGCTGGTGGCGGATAAGGAGCGTTCTCTAATCATCTCAGGTACCGGAGATGTGGTCGAACCCGATGATGGGATAGTGGGGATAGGATCAGGAGGACCCTATGCGGAGGCTGCGGCCAGGGCCCTTATAAAACACTCCCAGCTTTCGGCCCGGGAGATAGCCGAAGAGGCCTTGAAGATCGCCGCTTCCCTTTGCATTTATACCAATGAGGAGATAGTGGTGGAGGAGTTATGAAGGAAGAATTTCTCACCCCTCGGGAGATCGTAAGGGAGCTTGACAAGTACATCATAGGCCAAGAGGAGGCCAAGAGGGCAGTCGCTATCGCCCTTAGAAATAGGTGGAGAAGGCAACGGGTCCCCAAGGAATTAAGGGACGAGATAGCTCCTAAGAACATCCTGATGATCGGTCCAACGGGGGTGGGGAAGACCGAGATCTCCAGGAGGTTGGCCAAGCTGGCTCAAGCCCCCTTCATAAAGGTGGAGGCCTCTCGGTTTACCGAAGTGGGTTATGTGGGCAGGGATGTGGAGTCCATAATAAGGGATCTTACCGAGGTCGCCGTTAAGATGGTGAGAGAAGAGGAAGAGGCCAAGGTGAAGGAGAAGGCCAGGGAATTGGCCGAGGAGAGGGTACTTGACCTATTACTCCCCTCTTCGGGATACGCTCAAGGGCCACAGGTTATAGATTCGAGAACAAGGACGCGGGAAAGGCTCAAGGAGATGCTTCGGCAGGGGTATTTAGACGACCGGGAAGTGGAGATAGAAGTGGAGGACAAGCTTCTGCCAATGGTTGAGATTTTTGCTCCGGCTGGGTTCGAGGAGATAGAACAATTGAGGGAGATGCTTTCAAACCTTTTCCCCAAAAAGATGCGTCGGAAAAGGTTAAAGGTGAAAGAAGCCTTGGAGATCCTCACTCATCAGGAGGCTCAAAAGCTCATCGACATGAACGCGGTCATAAAAAAGGCCATTGAGAGGGTGGAACAATCTGGTATCGTCTTTATCGATGAGATTGACAAAATCGCCAGCCGCGATCACGTTCACGGTCCCGACGTATCCCGGGAAGGGGTCCAGAGGGACCTTTTGCCCATAGTGGAAGGGACAACGGTCACCACCAAGTACGGGGTGGTGAGGACCGATCATATCCTGTTTATTGCCGCGGGAGCCTTTCATATCTCCAAGCCTTCCGATCTGATCCCCGAACTACAGGGGCGTTTTCCCATAAGGGTTGAGCTTAAGCCCCTTGGGAAAGAGGAGTTTATCAGGATCCTCAAGGAGCCCGAAAACGCTTTGACCAAGCAATATGTGGCCCTTCTGGCCACAGAGGGGGTCCAGTTGTCCTTTACCGAGGACGCCATAGAAGCCATTGCGGAGATAGCTGCCACCATTAACCAGAGGACCGAGGACATAGGGGCCAGGAGGCTTTATACGGTGATGGAGAAACTGCTGGAGGATATACTGTTCGATGCCCCGGAGATGAAAGGGCAAAAGGTGGTGATAGATGGTAAGTATGTGAGAGAGAAATTAGAGCAATTTCTCAAGGACGAAGACCTTTCGAGGTATATCCTGTGATAGAGAAGGAGCTCTTGCAAAAGGCCCAGATTCTCATCGAAGCCCTCCCTTACATTCGTCGTTTTTACGGGAAGACCATGGTCATAAAGTACGGCGGAGGGGCGATGGCCAAGGGGCCCGAAGAAAAGGCCTTGGCCGAGGATATAGTCCTTATGTGGTATGTGGGCATTAAGCCCATTTTGGTTCACGGGGGTGGGCCTCAGATAGGGGATTTGCTCAAGAGGCTGGGGAAGAAATCGAGCTTCATCCAAGGGATGAGGGTCACCGATGAGGAGACCATGGAAGTGGTGGAGATGGTTTTGAACAAGATAAACAAGGATCTGGTTTATTTAATCAACCGCTATGGTGGGAAGGCCGTCGGCTTAAGTGGAAAGGACGCTCGACTACTCAGGGCCAGAAAGTTGATCCATGAAGAATTTGATCTGGGGCTTGTGGGAGAGGTCCAGGAGGTGAATGTGGAACTTTTGGAGGCTCTTCAGAAAGAGGGGTTCATACCCGTCATAGCCCCCATCGGCGTGGGAGAGGATGGGACACCTTACAACATCAACGCCGATATGGTGGCCGGAGCCGTGGCAGGGGCCTTAAGGGCTGAAAAGCTCATCCTTCTTACCGATGTCCCAGGGATAAGTGATGAAGAGGGGAATTTGATCCAAAGTTTAAGAAGCGAAAGGGCCGAACAACTCATCCAAAAAGGTGTAATCCAAGGGGGGATGATCCCCAAGGTGAGATGCTGTCTCGAGGCCTTAAATTTAGGGGTCTCAAAGGCCCATATAATCGATGGCACCTTGCCCCATGCGCTTCTTCTTGAGGTCTTCACCGATAAGGGTATTGGAACGGAGATCGTAAGATGAGTCCCTTTGAAGAAGAAAAATACCTTATGAACACTTACAAGCGTTACCCCATAAAGGTGGTGAGGGCAAATGGGACAAGGTTGTGGGATCAGGATGGTAAGGAGTACCTTGACTTTCTGAGTGGCATAGCGGTTTTAAACCTTGGGCATTGCCATCCCAAAATAGTGGAAGCCGTAAAGGATCAGGCTGAAAGGTTCTTTCATGTTTCAAACCTATTCTATGTGGAGCCCCAACTGGAATTGGCCAAAAGGATCTGCGAGAACTCCTTTGGGGATAAGGTCTTTTTTTGTAACTCCGGGGCTGAGGCCAATGAGGCGGCGATTAAATTGGCAAGGAAATGGGCAAAACAAAACCGTGGTCCTCATTCTTACAAGATCATAACCTTTTATGGGTCTTTTCACGGAAGGACCCTGGCTACCCTTACTGCCACCGCTCAACAGAAATTTCATCAGGGCTTTGACCCCCTTATGCCAGGCTTTGTATACTGCCCTTACGATGATCCTGAGGCCCTTTTAAGAGCCATAGATGATGAAACCTGTGCGGTGATGCTGGAAGTGATCCAGGGAGAGGGAGGGGTGATAGTCCCTTCGGATAATTACCTTGAGGAAGTAAGAAGGATCTGTGATCAAAAGAGAATCCTTTTGATCCTTGATGAGGTTCAGACCGGGATGGGTCGGACGGGTAAATTGTTCGGGTATGAGCACTTTTCCATTGAGCCCGATATCATGACCCTGGCCAAGGCCTTAGGAGGAGGATTGCCCTTAGGGGCTATGGTAGCTAAGGAACATATAGCCTCTGTCTTCTCCCCCGGGGACCATGCCTCAACCTTTGGAGGGAATCCCTTAAGCTGCCGAGCAGGCTGTGTGGTCTTTGAGGAGTTACTGGAAGGGGGCGTTCTTGAAAACTGTAAAAGGCAGAGCCAATATCTTTTTGAGCATCTCTGCCGAATAGCGGAAGAGAATTCCAAAATAAAGGAGATAAGGGGCAAAGGCCTTATGATCGGGATCGAGTTGGAAGGGCCGTGGGCAGAGAAAATCGTTCACGATTGCCTTAATAAAGGACTCATTTTGAACGCCCCCAATCCGCGGGTCTTAAGGCTTCTGCCCCCCTTGGTCATCACTCAGGGCGATTGCGATTTATTCCTTGAGATCTTCCAAGAGGTGCTTTCGGGGATTTAACCCAACGGGAGTTTCTCAAGAAGTTCCCGGAGCTCCCTTTTGAAGGAAACCGTAATCTCTTCCATCACTCTGTTCCATCGAGGATGAACCCTTGGGTTAGGGCTTATGGCGGAGCCTCTGATGCCTTTTTTTTCGAATCCTTGAAGCAATTCCTCCTTCAGAATCTCTGTCTCCACCTCTTGTTTTTTGCGATACCTTTCCAAAAGCTCCTCAATCCTTTCCAATCCTTCCTTCCCAAAAAGCACTTCCAATCCCCTTTGATAACGCTCCGAAAGGGTCTCAAGGGAAAGGTTTTCCACGATGAGGTTTAATAGTTCTTTCACCCCTTCCTCATCGAGCTTTTTCGCCTCTTCCTTTAGATTATCCCAATCCCTTTGATCCCCTTGAAAATAGGGGAAAAACAACCTCTTGGCTTTGTCCCTCGCCTCCTCTTGACGAAAACGTTCTCGGTCTTCCTGCGTTATTTTGGTCTGCTTGAGCTTCTCCATCACGATTTCCCAGGTGCTCTTGATCTCGCCCATTTTTCCCTCCTTTCAAAATGTGGTACTTCCCAAGGCCTTTTCACTTTCGTTTCCCGCAAGGTCAACTGCCGAAATCCCATAAACCCAACAACCCCTTTCCGGTTTGTCATAAAAACTCGTCTCCGCGATCACCTCTTCGGTGAGCCTCTCCAACTTCCCTTCGCACCTTCCTCGATAGACATGATACCCTTTAATGGGCTCGCTTACCACCGGAAACCACCTCAAAAGTACCCCTTCCCTTTCCCTTAAAACCACGAAGCCCAAAGGAGGTGGGGGAGGGGAATCATCGCGAGGTACAAGGCAGATCTCCGGAGAGCTCTTCCCTTCTATTGGGACTCTTCCGCTTTCCTTAAAGCTTCTTACCACATAGCAATAGGTCTTCCCGTTTTCCAAGTTCTCATCGACGAAGCCTTCTTCTTTTACATAAAAAGAAGGATCCGAAGGAAAGGGAGAAGGGGGAAGGCGCCGGTAAATGGCATACCCTGAGGCTCCACTTACCTTTTTCCATTCAAGGACCACCTTCCTGTCTCTCCCTTGTCCTTTTAAATCCGAAGGGGGCAAGGGAGGGCTCTCCCACAAGAGGTTCAATTCCTCACTTCCCTTACCCTCATAGCCCCATCTATTGACGCCTTTGATCTGAAAGATATAGATCTCCCCCTCCTTCAGATCCGAGAGCACAAATTGGTAAACCTCCTTATTTTCCTCATAGCTCAAAAACCCGAGCTCCGAAAAATCCCCGGGACATCCGGGGCATCCCCTTCTTCCAAGGACCTTGAAGCCAAAAAGACCCTTTTTGGCCTTTGGGGCTTTCCACTCCAAAAAGGCAACCCCCTCCCTCACCTTAAGCTTGGCTTCTCTGGGTGGATCGGGCAGAAGTACATCCGGCGGCAAGGGAGGCTTCTTTACCCCACAGCCCACCAAAAGCAGAATCAGAAGGAAGATTAAGGTTCGCAAAACCCAAGCTCCCTCTTGGCCTTTTCTATGGCCTCTTTTACCCTCTCGGGCGAGGTCCCGCCTTGGAGGTTCCTTCTCTTCACTGCCTCAAGGGGGTCAAGAAACCGAAAGACATCCTCTCCAATAAAAGGAGAGAACTCCTTGAGCTCTTCGAGCTTAAGCTCCCAAAGCTCCTTCCCCCTCTCTTCACAATAAAGCACTATCCGTCCACATAGACGATGGGCTTCCCTAAAGGGAAGGCCCTTCTGGACCAAATAATCGGCGAGTTCCGTAGCCAAAAGGAATCCCCCTTGTAGGGCCTTTTTTAAATTTGACTCTTTAAGGGACAAGCCCTCTATCAAAGGGGTAAAGACCTCAAGGGAAGTTTCCACTGTCTTTAAGGCGTCAAAAACTACCTCCTTGTCCTCTTGAAGGTCACGGTTATAGGTGAGGGGTAAGCCCTTTAAGGTGGTACTCAAAGCACAAAAACCCCCCAATACCCTTCCTACCTTTCCCCTTATAAGCTCCAAGACGTCAGGGTTCTTTTTTTGAGGCATAAGGCTTGAGCCCGTACAGAAGGATTCGGGAAGTTCTACGAAGTTAAACTCCTCACTTGACCACAAGATCAGATCCTCGGCCATCCGGCTCAAATGGACCATCAAGATGACCGCCCAACCCAAGTACTCCAAAAGGAAGTCCCGATCCGAAACGGCATCAATGGAATTTCCGCTAATTTTCGAGAACCCGAGCTCTTCTCTCAGAAATTCCCGATCCAAGGGATAAGGAGTCCCACCTAAGGCCGAACTCCCCAAAGGAAGTACATCCACTCGCTCAAGACACCCTCGAAGTCTCTCTTCATCCCGTTTAAGCATCTCATAATAGGCCATAAGCCAATGAGAAATTAGAACGGGTTGTCCCTTCCTCAAATGGGTATAGCCCGGAATTAGGATCCCAAGCCAATCTTCGGCCTTAAGGACAATGGCTTTTCTAAGGTCTTTGAGGAGCTCCAGCTCCCGAAGGATCCTCTTCTTCAAATAAAGCCTCAGATCCGTTACCACCTGTTCATTGCGACTTCTTCCCGTATGAAGTTTTCCTCCCAGCTCTTCCCCTATCTTTTCCCTCAAAAGGCTTTCCACCAACATGTGTACGTCTTCGAAACTCGGATCAAGCCTTATCTTCCCCTCTTTCCAATCCGAAAGGATCTCATCAAGCCCCCGTAAGATCTCATTTGCCTCTTCTTCTTTAAGAACGCCCGCTCCAGAAAGGGCCTTGGCGTAAGCTTTACTCGCCTTGATCTCTTCCTCCATGAGCTCAATGTCAAAGGATAAGGAGCTTGTAAATTCCTCAACGATCCTTTCGGTCCTTTCCTTAAACCTTCCGCTCCAAGCCTTTTCCATCACTTAGGCCTCGGTCCGAAAAGGAGGGTCCCGATCCTTAAAATAGTCGCCCCCTCCTCTATCGCTACCTTGAAGTCATTGGACATCCCCATTGAGAGCTCCTTAATCGGAAAGCCTTCCTCATTTAGCTTCTCTTTGAGTTCCCTTAGTTTTCGAAAAAAGGGCCTTGAATCCTCCGGATCTTCCGAGTAAGGCGGAAGGGTCATCAACCCGATGAGTTCCAAATTGGGAAATTCCAAGACCTTCTCGGAAAGCTCTCTTAAATTATCGGGAGAAACCCCTCCCTTCCTTATCTCCCCCGAGAGGTTAACCTGGATCATCACCTTGACCTTTTTCCCCTGTTTTTCCGCTGCCTTTTGAAGTTCCTGAGCGAGCTTCAAACTGTCTAAGGAATGAATCACTTCAAAAAGCCTAACCGCGTATTTTGCCTTATTGGTCTGAAGCCTTCCTATCATGTGCCAGCTAACTCGAGGGCCTATAATCTCATACTTTTTCTGAGCCTCTTGAACGTAATTCTCCCCTATGATCCTTATCCCTGCCTCTATGGCTTCAAGGATCCTCTCGGGTGGCACGGTCTTTGTGGCTGCCAGAAGCTTTATCTCCTCCGGATCCCTCCCGCTTTTTAAGGCCGTTTCGTATATCTCGGCGATTACCGCTTTGACCCTTTCCTTTATCGTCATTTACCTACCATAGCTATAAAGAACCCTGCCGCCATTAAGGTGCCTATTACTCCAGCCACATTGGGGCCCATAGCGTGCATTATGAGGTAATTCCTCGGGTTCTCCTCCAAAGCCAATTTCTGGCTAACCCTCGCCGACATGGGGACGGCCGAAACGCCGGCACTGCCGATCAAGGGGTTTATCTTTTCCTTCAAAAACAAATTCATCAGTTTGGCGAAAAGAACCCCTCCGGCGGTACTGAAGATAAAGGCCACCAGCCCAAGCCCATAGATCATGAGGGTTTGGGGCCTTAAGAAGTTGTCAGCCGACATGGTGGCTCCCACCGAGACGCCCAAAAATATGGTCACTATGTTCATCAACTCGTTCTGAGCCGCATCCGAAAGCCTCTTGACGACCCCGGATTCTCGAAACAAATTGCCCAACATGAACATGACCATCAAAGGAGCCGAGGCAGGTAGCAAAAGACAGGAAATTAACATCATCACTATGGGGAAGAGAATCCTTTCGGTCTTTGAGACAGGCCTCAATTGCTTCATCATGATTTGCCTTTCCTTTTTCGTGGTCAAAAGCTTCATAACCGGAGGCTGAATGATGGGAACAAGCGACATATAGGAATAAGCCGCAATCGCCGTAGCTCCCAAAAGATGAGGAGCCAGACGAGCGGTCGTATAAATAGTAGTAGGTCCATCCGCCCCTCCGATTATCCCTATGGAACAGGCCTCAGGGATCGTGAACCCCAGAAGGATCGCTATAAAAAAGGCCACATAGACCCCAAGCTGAGCCGCCGCTCCAAGAAGCAAAGTTTTAGGATTGGCGATGACCGGCCCGAAATCCGTCATGGCCCCCAGGCCCAAAAAGATCAAACAGGGTATGACCTCCCATTCGAGGCCATAATGATAAAAGATGTAAAGCAAGCCTTTCGGTTCCTGGGTCATCAAAGGGGCTAAAGGGAGGTTAACCGCCAAAATGCCAAAGCCGATCGGCAAAAGCAAAAGGGGTTCGTATTCCTTTTTGATGGCCAAAAAAATATAAGCGAAGGCGATTCCCCACATTATTAAATGCTTCACCTCAAGATGCCATATCCCCGTTTGAAGGAGTATTTCCCCGAGAATCTCTCCCATTTTTCCTCCTTACCCCTTTTTCTTCTGTAAAGAATTAACCACCACTCCCACCAAATAAACGATTAGGGCCATAAGCCCCAAAGTGAGTATAACGCCGGGGAAACCTATCCCAAATATCTTAAGGGCCTCCCACCACATCCCATCCTCCTTCGCATGTGGAACCTTATTTTAATCCGCTTCGAAAGGCTTAAACAAGAGGGGGCTCGACCCCCCCTCTTGTTTAAGGATTCCCATTAATCTTTTTTTTATTTATAGGTTAATATTGGAATACTTACGCCATGGACGAGCTACCTGTTTATTCTGGAGGACCTCCAACGCGATGCAGATGTAACGACGGGTATCCCTTGGCATGATCACATCGTCCACATAGCCCCTTTCAGCTGCTTGATAGGGATGTTCGAACTTAATTCGGTATTCCTCTATTAACTGACGGGCCTTTTCCTTCGGATCAGGAGCCGATTGAATCTCCTTGGCGAAGATTACGCTTGCCGCAGTTTCGGCTCCTACTATGTTAATTTTCGCCGTGGGCCAAGCGAAGACCAGATCGGCCCCTATGGATTTGTCGAGCATGGCATAATGAGCGCCCGCATAGGATTTCCCGATGATAATGCTTATTAGGGGAACCGTAGCATCAGCCCAGGCATAAAGGCATTTGGCTCCATGCCTCAAAATCCCCTTCCATTCCTGTTCAGACCCGATCCAAAAACCGGGACAATCCTGGAAGGTGACAAGCGGGATGTTGAAAAGATCACAGAACCTGACAAACCTGGCAAGCTTATCCGAGGCATCCACATCAAGCCCTCCTGACAACCACATGGGGTTATTGGCCACTATCCCCACAGTGTAACCGTTGAACCGCGCAAAACCGACGATGAGGTTCCTGGCAAAATAGGGCATTATCTCCAGAAAACTACCCTGATCAACCACCTTTTCTATGATCTGATGCATATCATAAGGGGTCCTCAACATGGGATCAGGCAAGATCTCATCAAGTTCCGGTATCTGACGATTAGGATCGTCTCCGGTCTCAACCCGAGGCGGTTTCTCGCGGTTGTTGGAAGGGAGGTAGCTCAACAACTTCTTGCAAAGCTCAATGCACTCCACATCATCCTCTCCCACCAAATGGGTCTGTCCCGCCTTAATAGCATGGGCCTCCCATCCGGCAAGCTTCTCAAGCGTGATCTCCTCACCCGTTTGAGTCTTCACGAAAGCAGGTCCCGCTATCCCCATAAAACCCGTCTTTTTGCTTTGAATGAGAAAATCCGTCATAATGGGATGATAGGCCTGTCCTCCCAAACATGGCCCAAGCAAAAGGGATATCTGGGGCACTATCCCGGAGGCCAATATCTGAGCCCTAAAAAGCCATCCATAGGCCTCAAGCGTATCCATCCCCTCTTGAAGCCTCGCTCCGCCTGAGTCATTTATCCCGATAAAAGGCCACCCCTTCTCCTTAGCAAACTCGATGGCCCAAACGAACTTTTTCCCATGGTATTCGCCGAAGGTACCGGCCATAGCCGTGTAATCCTCCGAAGCCACTACCACCCACCTTCCGTTGACCTTCCCATACCCAGTTACCACCCCTTCGGCAGGTACAAACCTCTTATCCATGCCAAACTCAGTGGTTCGATGCCTAACAAACATGCCCACTTCCACAAAGGTCCCTGGATCAAGCAGAAGATCAATCCTCTCCCGAGCGGTCAACTTCCCCCTTTCTTTCTGCTTCTTTATCTCCTCAGGACCGCCCATGGCTAAAACCCTTTCTCGACGTTGACGATAATCTTCATAAACCCTATCCCACTTGCCCATTTCTCCCTCCTTTGAGGTTTCTTCTTAAGGATTTGTTAAAGATCTCACAAATTCCCCTGGGTGTCAAGCATCCCAAGGGAGGAACGCTATGTGGGAATTGAGAGGGTAATGGTGAGAATTGAAAGGAAGGGATGTAAAAAGACAATGGGAAATTAAGTGAAAGGAAAGTGAGGTTTCGAGATTTAAATTTGATGCATTTAAGGCTTGACATTTTGAAAAATGTCATTATTTTTTTTGCAAATGATTTATAAAAATCCATGTAAGGAGGTGAATCATGGCTAAATCATTAACAGAAATGGCAGTAGAAATAGCAGCAGCTCAAGCTTCTCACGCGAAAATGTCCCCGGAGGAGATAGACAAATTTCTGGAAGTTACCTTCCAAAGACTTAAGGAGATGAAAGAGAATGAAGAGGGGAAGGTGGAGAAAGCTCCTTCTCAAGTCACACCTCTGGTTGATCCTTTTAAGAGTGTCCAGAGGAATAAAGTCATATGCCTTGAATGTGGTCAAGAATTCCGACAGTTGACCAACGCTCACCTTAAGAGTCACGGTTTAACCGCAAAAGAGTACCGGAAGAAATGGGGATTGCCCGCTCGATATCCTCTTGTCGCAAAAGCGCTTGTTGCAAAAAGGAGAAAGTTAGCGAAAGAGAGGGGACTCGGTGAGAGGCTGAAAAAGGCCAGAGAAGAGAAGAGGGCTTCTAAGTAATTGACATTTTGTTCCGGAGCTTAAGAAGGCCTCCCTTGGCTTTTCATCCTTTAAAAGGGGGAGGTGTTTCTGCGGTATCTCTTAAATTGTTATGGAGATGTATTCTATTATAGTTGAGGTTTAACTCCTTAAGGGGGTTGGTGTTTTTTGGAAGGAGGAGGTGGTGGATAAGATAAAGAGGATCCTTGGAAAGGAGGAGGAAGAGGAGATAATAGAGCTCACCGAGGTGGTGGAGGAAGAATCAACAAGGGGGGAGCTTTCCGAGCAGGAGCTAAAAAGGGTAAGGGAGGTGATTGAGGAAAGTGCTAAGGTCTTAGAGGAGGTGAAAAGGCCCCTTGAAGAAGAGGAGAAGGAGGTTTGGGAAGAAGAAGTTATAACGGATCAGGAGCTCGGTGAGGCTTTAAGGAAGGTCCTCAAGGCTTTTGCTCAAGAGCTTTCTAAAAGTTTAGCCCAACAGATAAAATGTGTCCTTAAAGAAGGGGAGAGTAAGGATGGAGCTTCCTAAGGCTTATGAACCGAGGGAAGTGGAGGAAAAGTGGTACAGGTTTTGGCTTGAGAGGGGTTTTTTTCACGCGAACCCAAATTCCGGTAAAAGGCCCTTTTGTATAGTCATCCCCCCTCCCAACGTCACCGGTTCCCTTCACATGGGTCATGCCCTGAATAACACCCTTCAGGACATTCTCATAAGGTGGAGGAGGATGCAAGGGTATGAAGCCCTGTGGCTTCCCGGGACCGATCATGCGGGTATTGCCACTCAGCATATGGTTGAGAAGGAACTGGCCAAGGAGAACTTGACCCGAGAGGAGATAGGGAGGGAGGAATTTTTAAAAAGGGTCTGGGAGTGGAAGGAAAGGTATGGAAGGGTGATCATCGAACAGCTCAAAAGGCTTGGGGCCTCTTGCGACTGGGACAGGGAACGTTTCACCATGGACGAGGGTCTAAAGGAGGCGGTGAAGGAGGTCTTCGTGAGGCTTTACGAGGAGGGGTTGATCTATCGGGACAATTACATAATCAACTGGTGTCCCCGTTGTAAAACGGCCCTTTCCGACCTTGAGGTGGAGAGAAAGGAAGAGGAGGGAAGGCTTTATTATCTCCGGTATCCTTTAGAAGGAGCAGGGGAGATCGTTGTGGCTACCACCAGGCCCGAGACCGTGCTTGGGGATACGGCGGTGGCGGTTAATCCCGAGGACGAAAGGTATAAGGATCTTGTGGGAAGATGGGTCATACTTCCGGTTTTGGGAAGGAGGATTCCCGTTATAGCTGATTCCTATGTGGATCCCCAATTTGGTAGTGGAGCCCTTAAAATCACCCCAGCTCATGACGTCAATGACTTCGAGATAGCCAAAAGGCATGGTCTTCCCTTCGTCAAGGTGATGGATGAAAGGGGGGTCATGACCGAGGAGGCTGGTCCCTATAAGGGGCTTGATCGGTTTGAGTGTCGACGTCGGATCCTTGAGGACTTTCGAAAGGATGGGACCTTGGTTAAAGAAGAACCCTATAGGATCGTCCTTGGGCGGTGTTATCGGTGTCAGACGGTGGTGGAGCCTTATCTTTCAGTTCAATGGTTTGTCAAGACCAAACCCCTGGCTGAGCCCGCCATTTTGGCCGTAAAGGAGAAACGCACAAGAATCATCCCCGAGCAGTGGGAGAAGGTCTATTTCGACTGGATGGAATCCATAAGGGATTGGTGTATATCCAGGCAGATATGGTGGGGGCATAGGATTCCCGCGTGGCATTGTGAGGATTGCGGAGGGATAACGGTAGACCGGCAGGTTCCCACCCGGTGTAAAGATTGTGGTTCCACCAACTTATATCAGGATCCGGATGTCCTTGACACCTGGTTCAGTTCGGCCCTTTGGCCCTTTGCCACGCTCGGTTGGCCTCAAAGGACCAGGGAGCTTGAGGTGTTTTATCCCACCTCGGTTCTGGTGACGGGGTTTGACATCTTGTTCTTCTGGGTGGCCAGGATGATGATGATGGGGCTTCATTTCATGAAAGATGTGCCCTTCCGAGATGTTTACGTTCATGCCTTGGTGAGGGACATGGAAGGCCAGAAGATGAGTAAGACCCGGGGCAATGTGATCGATCCCTTGGAGATGATAGAGAAGTATGGGGCTGACTCCTTGAGGTTTGCCCTGGCGATCCTTGCCGCTCAAGGGAGGGATATAAAGCTTTCCGAGGAGAGGATAGAGAGCGCCCGGACCTTTTGTAATAAACTTTGGAATGCTGCCAGGTTCTGTCTTCTTAACCTGGATGAAGGGGTAAAGGGCTCAATCCCCGAAAGGCTTACGCTCCCCGATAAATGGATCCTCCTCAGGCTCAAGGATACCATCAAGGAAGTCACTCAGGCCCTGGAGGAGTACCGGTTTAACGATGCGGCCTTGACCATTTACCATTTCACCTGGCATAACTTCTGTGATTGGTATATTGAGCTCTCGAAGGTTCAACTCTCCCAAGCGGATGATCTCCGGTTGCGACAAAATACCCAAAGGGTGCTCCTTTTTGTCCTTGAGAGGATCTTAAAGCTCCTTCATCCCTTTATGCCCTTTATAACCGAGGAGATATGGCAGAAGATCCCCCACGAAGGGGAGAGCATTATGGTCTCCAGTTGGCCAGAAGAACTCCAATTGGAGGAAGATTTGGAGACCCGAACCCGTATGGAGAGGCTCATGGGCGTCATAACGGCCATAAGGAACATAAGGGGAGAGATGGGGGTTCCGCCCTCGAAGAGGATCAAGGCCATTTTGAGAAGTGAGGATGCCCGGATCCTGGAGGAACTTCAACAAGAGGCTCCTTACATAAGGAGTCTTGCCCTTTTGCGAGAGCTCGAGCTTTTAGAAGGAGGGGAAGCGCCAAAGGCCTCAAGTACTGCCATAACTTGTGGGGTGGAGGTTTATGTGCCCCTCTCCGAGCTTGTCCCTGAGCCGGAGAAAGAGCTTGAGAGGCTTAAGAAGGAGCTAAAAAGGGTGGAGGAGGATGTCGCCTTTTTGAGTAGGAAACTTCAAGATCCTTCCTTCCTTCAAAAAGCGCCAAAGGAAGTGGTCGAAAAGGAGAAGGAGAAGCTGGAAGAACGTTTGAAGGTGAGGGAGAAGCTTCAGGTGCGCCTTAATGCGGTGGAAGACCTTCTTGGTTCAAGATAGAGGTTCGAGATGGATCTATCCGAAAAAATCAATAAAATCCTCAAAGACTATTCGCCCGAAAGGCTGAGCTTCAAGGAGCGCCTTTTTATATTGAATAAGATTAAAGAGGAGATAAAAGAGGAAGAGGAAGCGCTCAGGAACATCGAAGAGGAGCTGAACCGATTTTTCACTGAAATTTCTCAGGCCGATCTTTACGGACTAAAAAAGCTTCATTATTTTCTCACCCGCTTTGCCATAAAGGTATTTGAAGATACCCATTCGGTTAAGGATGTCCACCTCATATGTAGCGAGGGAAGGGATTGGGTGGCTAAAAGGGTCATAGAAATGGTCAATTCGGAACTCGGTCCTTTTCCTCCTTTTGTCTGGGTGGCCTTGGGAAGCGCTGGAAGGAAGGAAGAGACCCTCTCTACCGATCAGGATTACCTCTTAATTTATGAGGATGAAGCGGACGATGCCATTTTTAAAGAGATGGCTCAAAGGGTTGTGGATGCCCTTGAGGAGGTGGGCATAAGGAAGTGTAAAGGCGGGGTTATGCCGAGCAATGAAAAATGGCGTTCCTCTTTAAATAAGTGGAAGGAGCGTATCGAAAGGACCGTTAAAACCGGGAAAAAAGGCCCTCTTTCCTCGTTGGATCTCATGATCCTTATGGATTCGCGTTTTTTGGTGGGGGATCTTAAGCTATGGGAAGGCTTCCGAAGCCTGATGCCGCGACTTGTGGAGAACAAAGCCCTTTTAAGGGAGATGTTGGAAGGTATCGTCTTCATCCCGCTTCCACTCGGCCTGTTCGGAAAGTTCATATTGGAGAAAAACGGCCCCAATAAAGGCAAACTCAACCTCAAAACGGGCGGATGGGCTCCCCTGGTGGTTTTGGTAAGGCTTATGGCCTTCATTTACGGAATCTATGAGACAAGCACCTTAAATAGGATTGAGGCCTTAAGGGATAAAGGGGTATTGAGCATGGAGCTTTCGAAGGACCTGGTTGAGGCCTTTCACATCCTTATGGGCATGAGGATATCCTTCCAGAAGGAACTGATCCTTAAGGGGGAGGAGGATTCGAACTTTATCGATCCTTCGCTTCTTGACTCTCACGGTCAGAAAAGATTGCGCTTTGCCTTGAGGAAGATCGAAGAGCTTCAAAAGCATGCCCATGAAATCTTTTTTGGAGGGGGGTATGGATGAAGGTGTACGAGATAATGAATAAGGATGTGATCACCTGTAAGGGCACTGAGAAGATCTCGGTGATCCTTTATAAGCTCAAGACGTTTAACGTGGCGGGGATGCCCGTAGTGGAGAAAGGGAGGGTCGAAGGCATCATCACCAGAACCGATATAATCGATTACTTGACCATGGGTCTTGAGGTGAGTGAGATAGATAAGGAGGAGCTCATCAAAAAGTACAACACCCCTGTGGAGAAGATAATGAAACGGGAAGTGGTCACAGTTTCGCCTTCGGCCACTGTAGAAGAAGCGGCAAGGCTTATGATAGAGCACAATATCAACATGCTTCCGGTAGTTCAAGAGGGGAAGCTTGTGGGGATTTTGACTCGAGGTGATATAATAAAGGCCTTGGCCTCTCAGGAGGAGTGATGAAGATAACGATTGAACAAGTGGAATATGTGGCAAAACTGGCAAGGTTAAAACTCACCCAAGAAGAGAAGGAGCTTTTCACTCAACAGCTTAACAAAGTGCTGGAATATATGGAGAAGCTAAATGAGCTTGATACTTCGGGCATTGAGCCCACCTTTCATGTGGTTCCCCATAAAAATGCCTTCAGGGATGATAAAGTTACCAACCCCAACCAAAGGGAAGAACTCTTGAAGAACGCTCCTAAGACCAAAGAGGGATTCTTCAGGGTGCCGAGGGTGATATGAAGGAGATTCTGGAGCTTACGATTGAGGATTTAAAAAGGGCTTACCTTCGGGGCGATCTTGATCCCGTGGAACTCACCGAGCTCTTTCTCAAGTGGATAAAGAGGATCGATCGGAAGATAGGGGCCTTTTTGACGCTGGATGAAGAGGGGGCCATCGAACAGGCCAAGGCCGCCAAAAGGCGCCTTGAGAATGATGAGCCTGGGCTTTTGGTAGGGGTTCCCTTGGCCATAAAGGACAATATCTGCACTCGGGGTCTTTTGACCACTTGTGCTTCCAAGATCCTTTATAATTTCGTCCCTCCCTATGATGCCACTGTGGTAGAGAAGCTTAAGGCTCAAGGGGCCATAATTCTGGGTAAGACCAATATGGATGAGTTCGCCATGGGATCCTCCACCGAGAATTCGGCCTTCAAGATAACGCGCAACCCTTGGGATCTCGAAAGGGTTCCCGGCGGTTCAAGTGGCGGTTCCGCTGCCGCCTTGGCCTCAAGGGAGTGTGTGGTGGCCTTGGGTTCCGATACGGGAGGCTCCATAAGACAGCCGGCCTCCTTTTGTGGAGTGGTGGGTCTTAAGCCCACCTACGGAAGGGTGAGCCGGTTCGGGCTTGTGGCCTTTGCGTCAAGTTTAGATCAGATAGGGCCAATGGCCAAAAACGTCAAGGACTGTGCCCTGCTTCTTGAAGTGATAGCGGGACACGATCCAAGGGACTCCACTTCTTTGCCCATTCCCTTTGAGGAATTCACCAAGTGCTTAGAAGAAGATCCTTCTGGACTTCGGGTGGGTATTCCTAAGGAGTATTTCATTCCGGGTCTGGATGAGGAGATAAGGAAAAGCCTCCAGGAGGCCTTTGAAGTCCTTGAGGATTTGGGGCTTGAGCTCAAAGAGATTTCCCTTCCCCACACCGAATATGCGGTTGCTACCTATTACATCATCTGTACCTCCGAGGCCAGTTCCAATCTGGCCCGTTACGATGGAGTGAGGTATGGGTTGAGGGAAGAAAGGGAGGATCTGTTGGAGATGTACTTGGAGACGCGATCCAAGGGGTTTGGCCCTGAGGTCAAACGGAGGATAATGCTCGGGACCTTCTCCCTTTCAGCGGGTTATTATGATGCTTACTACAAAAAGGCCTCTCAAGTGAGGACCTTGATAAAAAGGGACTTCGAGGAGGCCTTCAGAGTTTGTGATCTGATCATCACTCCCACTTCCCCTACCCCTGCTTTCAAAATAGGCGAGAAGATAGATGATCCCTTACAGATGTACCTTTCCGATATCTTCACCATCCCTGCCAATCTGGCCGGGCTTCCCGCGCTCTCCCTTCCCTGTGGCTTCACCCGAGATGGGCTTCCCATAGGGATGCAACTTATAGGAAGACCTTGTGATGAGGGGACGCTTTTAAAAGTGGGTTACGCCTTTCAGAAACTCACCGACTTTCACCTGAGAAGGCCTCCTTTACTTGACGAAGAGCTAAAAGGATTATAATAATTGGATAGGCGTGCCGGAGTGGCGGAACTGGGAGACGCAGGGGACTCAAAATCCCCCGAGCCTCGCGCTCGTGTGGGTTCGACTCCCACCTCCGGCACCAATTTTTATTTATATTAAATATAAACAATCAAAAGGGGGGTATTTATGCATTTGGGGCAATTGATAGGTAAAGCGGCGAGGCTTTATCCTCACAAAATAGGCGTTAAATGTTCGGGAAAGGCTTTTACTTATGGGGAGGTTTATCAGAGGGTGAGAAAGCTGTGTTCGTTTTTGAAGAAGATGGGTGTCAAAAGCGGAAGCAATGTGGGCATACTATCTTACAACTGCCATGTGTTTTTGGAGGTCTATTTTGCCACTGCCATTTTGGGGGCACCTTTGGTTCCGATAAATTACCGATTAAGTGGGAGGGAGATCGGCTTCATTTTGGAAGACGCGGAAGTTTGTCTTCTCCTAAGCCACTGGGATTTTGAGCCGTTGGTAAGGGAATCGCTTTCTTATGTGGGGAAGGATTTAAAGGTGGTTTGGATCGAACCGGATTCTAAGAGTGGGTTTTTCTCCTATGAGGAGGCTTTAAAAGAGGCCGAAGAATACGACGAGGAAGCTTGGGGGCCTGGTGATGACTGGACGGCCCAGATTTACTACACCAGTGGGACCACCGGTAGGCCCAAGGGGGTGATGCTTTCCCACCGGAACTGCTACATCCATGCCCTTTCAGCCATAGCGGAACTTCATCTCACCGATAGGGACGTTTGGCTTCACGCCGCTCCCATGTTCCATCTGGCCGACGCATGGGCCACTTGGGCCATCACCTGGGTGGGTGGAACCCATGTGATGGTGAAACGCTTCGAACCTCGAGTGGTGCTGGAGACCATAGAGAGGGAGAGGGTCACTATAAGCAATATGGTTCCCACCATGCTCAATCTTCTGGTAAAGCATCCCGATTTCAAATCCTTTGACTATTCGAGCCTCAGGGTGATGTTAAGTGGAGGTGCCCCCATCGCTCCGGAGCTGGTGAAGGCTATAATAGAGGGATTTGGTTGCGATTACATTCAGACCTATGGGATGACCGAGACAAGTCCCTATCTTACGGTCTCCATCCTGAAAGAACACCTTAAAGCGCTACCCCCAGAAGAGCAATTCGCCTTTAAAGCCAAAACGGGCCGAGAGTTCCTTTGCGTGGATCTTAAGGTGGTGAGGGAAAACGGCGAAGAAGTAAGGAAGGACGGAAAAGAGGTGGGGGAGATAGTGGTTAGGGGCGACAGTATCACCAAAGGCTATTGGAAATTACCCGAGGAGACCGAAAAGACCATCCGAGGAGGATGGCTTTATACCGGTGATTTAGCCACCATCGATGAAGAGGGTTACGTGAATATAGTCGACAGGAAAAAGGACATGATCATTACTGGCGGGGAAAACGTCTATACCACCGAAGTGGAGAGCGTCCTTTACCAAAACCCCAAGATCCTCGAAGCGGCGGTCTTCGGCCTCCCCGATGAGATTTGGGGAGAGATAGTGTGCGCCGCAGTGGTCCTAAAACAAGGAGAATACGCCGATGAGAAGGAGATAATAGACTTCTGTAAGGAAAGAATGGCCCATTACAAGGCTCCAAAAAGGGTTATATTTTTGAACGAATTGCCCAAAACGGGATCGGGCAAGATCGCAAAAAGGATTTTAAGGGATCAATATGCTCCCAAAAAATGAAAAAAGTTCGTTGATTCTTGACAAATTTCGGCATTTTTTTAAAATAGGGTGGTAAAAAAGAAAGGTGTTTGTTAAAAAGCGGTGGAAGGAGGGTTTAATTATAATAGGAATAGGGATGGTCATTTTCCTAAATCAGCCTGTTAATTCTTTAATAGTCAGAGAAGTCGCAAAGAATAAAGTGATTGCCATAAAGAAATTACGGGGGAAAGATGTTGTAGTTCTTTCGCATATTAACTCCATATATGATGTTGAAGTTAGGGAAGTTTTTGAAGTAAGGGATAATTTTTTTGTTTTGAAGAAGGTGGAGACTTCTTCTTGGGGTGTAAGGGAGTATTATGGAATAGCCGACACCTTTATTGAAAGGCGTTTTTCCAAGATACCCTTCAGGAATACCACTGATAGGAATTTTATATTTAGTGTCAATGGGGAAAACGTGAAGGAGATCTTAAAATTTAGGGATAGGAGCCTTCTTGTTGAAGTTAATTCGATAAAAAGAGGAGAGTATTATTGGAATAAATTAATGACCAAACTAAATAAGGAGGTGTTACTATGAAAAAATTTTTTGCGTTAATCATCGGGTGTTTGTTGCTTTTGGGAGGACAATGTATTTTTGCTCAGCAGAAGATCAGGATCTCTATTGCCACAGGTGGGACGGGAGGCGTTTATTACATTTATGGTGGTGGGTTAGCCGATATAATTAACAAGAATATACCTAATGTGATTGCTACTGCGGAAGTTACGGGTGCTTCGGTGGAGAACCTTAGGCTTGTCGCCAGAAAGGAGGCCACTTTCGGTTTCACCATGAATGATGTCCTTTATCAGGCTTATAGGGGAGAGGGGAGGTTTAAGGAGGAGAAGTTGGATATGTTGCGTTCGGTGGTTTTAATTTATCCTCATGTTTATCATGTGATAACCCTGAAGAAGTATCCCATTTATAAGATCACCGACCTTAAGGGTAAAAGGGTGTCGGTTGGTGCCCCTGGAAGTGGCACTGAGTACAAAAGTAGCCTCATCCTTCCCCTTTTAGGCGTTAAGTATGAAGACATGAAGGTCTATCGGCTTTCCTTTGCCGAGAATACTGAAGCTTTGAAAAATGGGACCATAGAGGTGGGCATATGGGATGTTGCTCCGCCGGCTTCTTCGGTTATGGATCTGGTGACAACCCATGAGGTTCGTTTTATTCCCTTCAGTGAGGAGGAGATAAAGAAGGTCACTTCCACCTATCCCTTTTACAGGAAGATCATATTGAAGGCCAATACCTATAAAGGTCAAACGGAAGATGTGCCTTCCATTTCCGTCTGGAATAGCATTGTCTGCCATAAGGATACGCCAGAAGACCTGGTTTATCAGGTCACAAAGACCATCTTTGAATGCAAACAACAGTTGGTTCAAGTTCATAAAATGGCCGAGTTCACAACTCCTGAAGTATCGGCCAAGGAGAGTGTGATACCCATTCATCCGGGCGCCCTGAAATACTACAAGGAAAAGGGGCTCATCAAATAAAGGAGATGAGACTCCAAGGGCCTCCCTTTTGGGGAGGCCCTTTTTGTGGGGAGGAGGGGCATGTCGCGGATTTTGGAGAAGGCATCTGCGGGTATAGCCATTTTTATGTCGCTTTTTCATCTTTATGCGGGTTGGAGGGGGACTTTAGATCCTTGGACCTTGAGGGTCACTCATTTGATGCTGGGTTTTCTCGTAGCCTTTTTGACCTACCCGACTTTCAAAGGCAAAAAGGTCAATTGGGTTGATTTGACCCTTTTTGGTCTTGCTTTGGCCAGTGGGCTTTATATTCTCATCTACAAGGACCAAATAATCCAAAGGGCAGGTTTACCTACTAAGTGGGATGTGGTCTTTGGCATTATAACGATCGTTCTGGTCCTGGAGATGACCCGAAGGGTGGTTGGGCTTGCCTTGGTTGTAGTGGCGGGAGTGTTTTTGCTTTATGCATATTTGGGCCCTCATATGCCCTCCTTTCTGGCCCATCGAGGTTATAGCCTGGAAAGGATAGCTTCTCACATGTATACCACCTTGGAGGGCATTTATGGGGTACCCATTTCGGTCTCGGCGAGTTTCGTGATCCTTTTCGTGATATTTGGGGCCTTTTTGGAGGCCACCAAGACGGGTGATCTTTTCCTGAATGTGGCCAATGCGATAGCCGGGAGATGGCGTGGTGGGCCGGCCAAGGTGGCCGTTATAGCCAGTGGGTTTTTTGGGACCATATCCGGAAGTGCGGTGGCCAATGTGGTTGGTACGGGTTCCTATACCATTCCCCTGATGAAGAGGATCGGGTATGCCCCTTACTTTGCCGGGGCGGTGGAGGCAGTAGCTTCAAGTGGTGGTCAACTTGTCCCTCCGGTTATGGGGGCTGCTGCCTTCATAATCTCCGAGATCTTGGGCATTCCCTACATTAAAATATGCGTCGCGGCGGTTCTTCCCGCCTTACTTTATTATGTGGGCCTTTTTACCGCGGTTCATATGGAAGCAGTAAAGACCGGTTTAAGAGGGCTCCGAGATGAAGAGGTTCCCCATCTAAAGAACGTGTTGAAGACGCAGGGGCATTTATTTGCCTCCCTTTTTGTTTTGGTTTATCTCCTGGCGGTGGCGATGAAAAGCCCGGGCTATTCAGCCTTTTGGACCATAGTGACTTCCATAATTGTGAGCTTTCTAAGGAAATCCACTCGACTTAATCTCAAGAGCTTTTTAAGGGCCCTGGAATCGGGTGCCAAAGGAGCTTTAACCGTGGTGGCTGCCTGTGCGGCTGCGGGTATAGTAATAGGGGTAGTCACGCTTACTGGACTTGGTTTGAAATTTTCGGCTACCCTTGTACATTTGGCCCATGGGAACCTTTACCTTACTTTGATCTTCACCATGGTAGCTTCGCTTATCTTGGGCATGGGGCTTCCCACAACCGCTGCTTACATAATCTGTGCTGTATTGGCAGCTCCTGCTTTAATTAAACTCGGTGTTCAACCGCTGGCCGCTCATTTGTTCGTGTTTTACTTTGCGATCATATCTGCCATTACCCCCCCGGTGGCACTTGCCGCCTATGCTGCTGCGGGTATCGCTAAAGATAGCCCCATGAAGATAGGTTTTACCGCTTGCAGGATAGGCCTGGCGGTCTTTCTGGTGCCCTATGTTTTCATCTTTCAGCCTGCACTTTTAATGAAGGGTGCCCCCCAGACGATCATGTGGGTCACCTTCACCGGGATGGTGGGGGTAATTCTTCTGGCCTGTTCTACTATAGGTTGGTTCCTCGAATCCCTGAGCCTATGGGAAAGGGTTTTTCTTTTTGCTTCGTCCTTACTTTTGATAGAGCCAAGGGTGTTGACCGATGTAGTTGGGGCTTGTCTGGTTATACCCGTGGTTTTGTCTCAATTGAGAAAAAGAAAGAGGGAAAAAGAGGAACGACCTTGACTTCTTTTTTAAACCCTCTTAAAGTCAAAAGTAAAGCCGGCGTAGCTCAACGGTAGAGCGGCTGATTCGTAATCAGCAGGTCGAGGGTTCAAATCCCTCCGCCGGCTCCAGGTAAAAGGATGGAAAGGCCCTACGAGGAAGAGATAGACCTTTGGGATTTATTCTTCGTCCTCTTAAAGAGGGCAAAATTAATAATCGGCATAACCCTTTTGGGATTCCTTTCGGGCCTTCTTATAGCCTTCCTCACACCACCCCTTTATAGGGCCGAGGTGAAAATATTACCTGTGGAACCTGTGAGAGAGGATCCCCTTTTAACCCTCACTCAATACCTGGGGTCTTTAAAAGGCTTGAAGGAATCTTCTGGCAATATACTCTTTGAAATACCCTTGAGGCGTTCATCGGAACCGAAAGGCTCGTATCTTACCGCTTTTCCCACCACCAATGTGGTCCTCGATAGGCTCATTGAGGAGTTTGGTCTTCTTAAAGTCTATAACGTTAAGACCAAGGACGAAGCCAGGGAAATTTTAAAAAAGAGGATAAAGCCCCAACTTGATCAGAGAAGTGGCCTTTTGACTATAAGTGTTGAGGACCGGGACCCTCAAAGGGCTTCAAGGCTTGCCTCAAGGTGTGTGGAGGAGATGGAGAATCTTTTAAAGGACCTTTTGAAAAAAGAGGCTTCGAAGAGAAGGCAAATTTATGAGGCATATCTTGAGAAAATAAGAAGCGATCTTTCTAATGCCAAGGGAGAACTTCAGAATTTCAAAAAGTCGGCCTATGAGGCCTTCCTGAAGTTTTATGAACAAGCCAAGTACGAGGAGGAGATTCCCCAGGTGGTTTTACAGGTTGTGGACCCTCCGGTTGTGCCCGAGAAGAAGGCGAAGCCGAAAAGAGCCTTGATCATCGGGGTCAGTTCGATCCTCGGGCTTTTTATAGGCGTTTTCTTGGTCCTTATCCTTGAGTCTTACGAGAAAAGGAAGGCCTCAAGTTCTTGAAGCCTTAAAATTCCTTTAAGCGTTCCTTAAGGTATCGGAGGAAGGGTTCTTTTATTTCGGGATGGTTTAAAGCGAGTTCCACTTGAGCGATCATATACCCCAATTTCTCCCCCACATCAAACCTTTTGCCCTTCAATATCAAGGCGTAAAGGGGTTCATCTTTACAGAGGACATTGAGGGCATCGGTTAATTGGATCTCTCCACCCTTTCCGGGCTTTGTCTCTTTAAGGATCTCGAAAACCGAGGGCGAAAGCACATACCGCCCCACGATGGCCAAATTGGATGGGGCCTCTTGAGGGCTTGGTTTTTCCACCAAGGATTTGACCTTAAAAAGACCCTCTCTAAGGGGGATTCCCTCGATTATTCCATAACGGCTCACCTCATTCTTTTCTACTTGGATCACGCCGATTACGCTTCCCTTCATCTCTTCATAGAGCGAAATAAGTTGTCTTAAGGCGGGGACTTCCGAGAAGAACACATCATCTCCCAAAAGAACCGCAAAATACTCATCCCCTACAAATTCCTTGGCACACAAAACCGCATGTCCAAGTCCTTTTGGTTCTTTTTGTCTTACGTAATGAATGCTTAAAAGTTCACTTACTCTCCTCACCTCTTCGGCAAGGTCTTCCTGTCCCTTTTGCCTTAAGAAAAACTCAAGCTCAGGGGCATTATCAAAATGATCCTCAATCGCCCTTTTGCCCCTTCCGGTGACGATCAAAATGCTTTCGATGCCCGATTCTCGTGCCTCCTCCACTATATACTGGATGGCAGGCTTATCCACTAAAGGAAGCATCTCCTTCGGTTGGGCTTTTGTGGCCGGAAGAAATCTTGTACCTAATCCAGCGGCGGGAATTACCGCTTTTTTCACGCTCATAAAAAAAGTATAACCCAACTTTATGAAAAATTTAAAACAATTTCTGGCCTTTTGAATCCTAAGGGTATATGATAAATCGAAAAAGGGGTCTTTCCCTATGAGTTCCGATAGGCTTTGGAAGAAGGACTTTATTCTGGTGACTCTTACCAATTTTCTCGTTTACATGATCTTTTACATTTTAATGGCCATAATAGCCCCCTATTGTGTTCAAAACCTTCATACCTCAACGGGTATAGCGGGGCTTATTTCGGGGATATTTTTGATAGGGATCCTTACGGGACGTTTAGGGATAGGTAGGATCGTTCAAGAGGTGGGAAGCAAGAAGATCCTTTTGGTTGGGACCTTCCTTCACATTCTTTCTTCTCTTTTTTATCTATTTGCCTCAAACGTGTTGTTTCTTTTAGGCACCAGGTTTTTTCATGGGATAGCCTTTGGGATCGCCCATACCGGGGCAAGCACCATTGCCGCTCAGGTAATTCCGAAGGGTAGGCAAGGGGAAGGTATAGGTTTTTACACCCAGAGTCAGATCATAGCCACTGCCCTTGGTCCGTTTTTGGGAATCCTTTTGAGTCGCAATTTGGGCTTTAAGGCGGTATTTTTGACGGGTCTTTTCATAGCTTTAATGGGCTTTTTGGTTTCCCTGTTTATAACTGAGCCTTCTTCGGAAGGCTTAAAGCGAGTTCAATCCAAAAGGGGTTTAAGGCTTTCTCAGCTTATCGAATACAGGGCTGTTCCCATTTCTTTGATCATATTGATCTCGGGTTTCATTTACTTTTCCTTGATGACCTTTTTACCCCTTTATGGCAAAAAGGCCAATTTAGAAGGACCAGTGAGCTTGTTTTTCCTCGTTTACGCCCTAACCGTGATCCTTTCAAGACCCATTTCCGGTCGCTTGCTTGACCTTAAAGGGCCAGATTTTGTGGTCTATCCTTGTCTTCTGCTTTTCGGAGGAGGGATGACCCTTTTAGGGTGTGCCAAATCGGGCTTTTTGTTGCTCCTTTCGGCGGTGATAATAGGCCTCGGTTATGGTAATTTCTTCTCCTGTGGCCATGCCATTGCCATAAAAAGCGTTCCTCCCGAAAAAATAGGCCTTGCTACCGCCACCTATTACATCTTTATCGACATAGGTTCGGGCGTAGGCCCCTACATTTTCGGCTTACTTCTTCCTTTCATGGATTATAAAGGCCTCTTCTTCCTCCTTTCCCTTGTAGTATTTTCCACCCTCTTACTCTATCGCTTCTTCGTAAGCCGATTTTTAAGGTCAATTAATTAACGCTTTCCAAACCCTGCTGGAATGTTTCTTACTGCCTACTAAATCAAACATAGTGCCTTGTTTAGTGTGTCGGGTCAGCATGATAGCTCCCTTTTGGATTTCCGCAAATCCTCGGAGCCTACGCGCTCCCCATGCCTTATCCAGATGGTTCAAAACCAAGTATAAAAGCTTTGCCACTACTTTGGTTCGCCTCTTCACCTTCTTGGCTAGGTGTACCAGCTGGTTCGTCCTATAAAGATACCAAAGATACCTTCGGATGGGCTTGGGGTGATGCAAAAACGCCAGAAGGGCATAGGCCTTTCTGCCTCGGGAAAGATCTTTTTGATCGCCTCCTCCAACCAAGGAAGGTCATCACTGATGAGGATCCGTACCCTTTGGGCCCCACGCTGCCTTAGGTCCTTCACCAGCCCTACCAGAGTTAGGAGGTCGCGGGTGTAGTAGCCATTGGCTTTGGTGGGATGTGTCTCTAAGTACATCACCCGCTCCTCCCGGATAAGGGCCTCCATAAGGCCCCGCACCAACTCCTTGAGTTCCGCCTCAAACGCCTTTACCATCTAGTCACCAACTTTCTTTTGCATGGTACCTTTCCCTCCTTTCCAAATGCTTTCCCTTCGGGAAGGCTACCCTGCTGCCTCCTTAGACAATTCCTGGTACACCACCATAAGTTACCTTCAGGGCTTGGTATGCAGATTCAAATCCTGGTTTTCTTAGGACGCTTGGTATAATGTATAATAAAGTATATTTTGGTATAATAGAGTAAAGAGTTGCCGTGAAGAAAATTCTGACGATTTTTGGCACACGACCTGAGGCGATTAAGCTGGCCCCTGTAATTAAGGAGCTTGAAAGACGTAACGATGTTTTTGTGTCCAAAGTTTGCGTTACTGCTCAGCATCGGGAAATGTTGGATCCTTTCCTACAGCTCTTTGGAATCAATCCGGACTGGGACCTAAACATCATGCAACCCAATCAATCTCTTTTTGATGTAACTGCCAAAGCCCTTGTGAAACTCAAAGAAGTGCTTGAGAAAGAGAAACCCGACCTCGTGCTCGTTCAAGGCGACACCACCACAACCTTTACCGCTGCCCTTGCCGCCTATTACCTCAAGATCAAAGTGGGCCACGTAGAAGCAGGGCTACGTACGTTAGATAAATACAATCCTTTTCCCGAAGAGCTCAACCGCCGACTTGTGGGCCATATTGCCGATCTACACTTCGCTCCAACAAAGCGAGCTAAGGAGAATCTCCTTTCCGAAGGTATCCCTGAAAGCTCAATCTTTGTCACCGGGAATACCGTAGTCGACGCTCTTTTCATGATCCTAGCCCGAACAACATCGGAGGATTATTTGCCCAAGGCTTTGTCTCAGCCCGATCGCAAACTCATTTTGGTGACTGCACACCGGCGGGAAAGCTTTGGCGAGGGGATCGCTAACATATGCTTGGCTCTTAAGGAGATCGTTAAGCGCGTTCCCGATGTGGAGATCGTCTATCCTGTTCACCTGAATCCAAACGTGCGGGAGCCTGTCTATCGCATGCTTGGCGGCGTGGAAAGGGTTCACTTGATCGAGCCCTTAGACTACATCCCTTTTGTTCACTTGATGAAAGCTTCTTATCTTATTCTTACCGATTCGGGCGGGATCCAAGAGGAAGCTCCCTCTTTAGGAAAGCCAGTTCTTGTACTTCGAAACATCACGGAGCGCCCGGAAGCGGTGGAAGCAGGGGCAGCGAAACTTGTGGGAACGGATCCTCAACGGATAGTCGTGGAAACCCTTCGGCTTTTGCAAGATCCTTCGGAGTACTCCAAAATGGCCAACGTTCCCAACCCCTTCGGCGATGGCAGAGCTGCCTTGCGTATCGCGGACATCCTGGAGAGCACCTCGGGTAAAATCTTTCCGCCATGTTCGGGGTCCAGCAGGTGATCGCCGTTACGGCCAAAAGGTGGCCACTCGTGGTAGAACTTGTTCGGCGGGAGCTCAAGCTTCGCTACCGCGGCACCTGGTTAGGATTCTTCTGGACCCTCCTCAACCCCCTTATCATGACGTTGGTTTACACCCTTGTTTTTTCCTACTTTTTGCGCATCGGTATCCCAAAATTTCCTGCTTTTCTCCTCTGTGGCCTTCTTCCCTGGATGATGTGGTTCACCGAGGGTGTGACGATGGGCACAAATTGCCTTGTGGATCATGCGGCTTTTCTCAAAAATGCGATCTTCCCTTCCCAGATTCTCCCAATAGTCGCCGTGAGTACAGGAATGATGAATTATGTTTTCTCCCTTCCTGTGCTCATCGTGCTCCTTTTGGCTTTCAAAGTGCCTTTAGGAGTTACAATTTTCGCCCTGCCCCTCATCATGGCTGTGCAGTTCCTTTTTATCCTTGGGATTGTTTATTTCACCGCCACGTATAACGTCTTTTTCCGTGACCTACGGTACATCGTGCAGCATCTTCTGTTTGCCTTGTTTTTCCTCACGCCCATCATGTACGACTTTTCCATAGTTCCTGCGAAATTTCAAATTCTCCTCAAGCTCAACCCTATGACCCACCTTATCAATGCCTATCGGAATGTTCTTTTCTATCGGATCTGGCCTGACTGGGATAACCTGGGCTATGTCCTGGCTCTTTCTCTGATCCTCGTGTTTTTTGGAGCACAGGCCTTTGAGAGGCATAGGGAGGTCTTTGCGGAGTACCTATGAGGGACGCGATCATCGTTGATCATGTTTCCAAAAGGTTTAAGAAGTATTCAAGACGGGGATATACCACCCTTAAGGATGCCGTAGTAAAAGGGCATCTCTTCCGTTTTAGCAGGGACCGGGGCTATATCGAGGCCTTAAAAGATGTCACATTTACGGTTCCTCAGGGGACAGTGTTAGGGATCATTGGGCCTAACGGTGCTGGGAAGAGCACCCTCCTTCGGCTCATTGCAGGGATCTATCGGCCGAGTTCGGGAAAAATTGTGGTCAACGGAAGGGTCTCGGCCCTTTTGAACCTTGGACTGGGGTTTCATCCCGAACTTACTGGGCGGGAAAACATTATAATTGGGGGGCTCGCCATGGGGCTTTCCCGGCGGGAGATTATGAAAAGGATGGACGAGATTATCCATTTTGCGGAGCTTGAGGATTTCATTGATGCGCCGGTGCGCACTTATTCCGCGGGGATGTACATGCGACTTGCGTTTTCTGTTGCTATAAATGTAGACCCCGATGTTCTTCTCCTAGATGAAGTATTGGCTGTAGGGGATGCACACTTTGTGGAGAAGAGCCGGGCCCGTATGGATGAGTTTAAGAAGTCTGGAAAAACTATCTTACTTGTAACCCATGATTTGCCTACTGCGAAAAATTGGTGCCACCAGGCGCTTTGGCTTGATGGAGGAAAAATACAGGCCTTAGGCAAGTCCACCGAAGTAGTGGATTTATACTTAAGAAATCTTTATGGCTACTCCTAAAAAAGTGAAATTATGAAAAGTGTACTAATAGCTGGATATTATGGGTATGACCTTATTGGAGACGAAGCCATTCTGGAGGCGATGCTTAATGATCTACGAAAGCTAAGACCTGACCTTCGTTTTATTGTCACTTCCCAATCCCCGGAGAAGACCAAAGCTGACTATAATGTTGAAACTATTCCGCTTTGTGACACAAAGGTTATTATAGATGTGATCGAAGAGTGCGATTTGGTCATTGTAGGAGGTGGGGGGGTGTTCAATGAATATGCACCTTGGCGTTCTGACGGGTTGCTTACATTACATCCAGACTTTAATGTCTTTTGTGCAAGTTTGCCTTTTCTTGCTGCTGCTTACAGTAAACCATGTATGATTTACGCGGTGGGGGTTGAGCCTCTTTACAGCCCTTCTGCTAAAGAACAGGTGGCGAATGCTTTCATAGCGGCTACTCGCGCGACGGTGCGAGACAAGGGTTCATTGGAGATTTTAAGGACTATAGGGGTCCCGGTGGGAAAAGTAGAAGTAACGGCGGACCCGGCGTTTAGGTTACCCAATGCAAATCTCTCTATTGAAAAGATAGTTGGTTGGCGTAATTTAGACGCGGCAGTGCCGTTATTGGGTGTGCAGTTACGGCATTGGAACCCACGTGTATGGGATCTCAGCGGGGACCCCAATTCATGGGAGTTTGAAGTTGCAAAGGCACTTGATGGGTTTGTAGAAAGGACAGGAGCAAACATACTGTTCATCCCCTTTCAACAACGGGAAGGATGGGCCTTTTCAGATGACAGGCCGGTTTTGATGCGAGTTCAAGATGGAATGAAGCACGGTTCAAAAACGTATTTGTTAGAAGGGCATCTCCGACCTGGTGAGATCAGTTCATTGTTTGGAAGCTGCGACATGATTTTAGCCATGCGATTTCACTCAGTCGTTTTGTCAATTAAAAATTGCGTTCCTTGTGTGGCTATCGCCTATAGTCTAAAAGTAAAGACTGCTATGACAAGTGCTGGCCTAAGCAAATTTTGCTTAGATTTAGAGGCTTTGAATGCTCAAGACATACTTACCAAATTATTAGAATGTTACTATAGGAAGGAAGAAATAAAGAGAAATCTGGAAATAGTATCAAAAGAGATGGCAATACTAGCCATGAGAAATGCAGAGCTGGCAATGGAACTGTTGGATGGCCAAGCTTGGTTGCCCTTTTCGTACTCTCGCTTTTCCGAGCTGGCAATGCCTTTGGTTGCCAGGCAGACAAAATTATTAGTGAAACGCGAGGGAGAGATTGAGAGCCTTCGCACTGAGCTGGCAGGGAAAGATAAAATCATTTTATCGCTACAGCAGCAGGTTTCACAACTTTCGGATAAAATAAAAACCTTAGAGGGCGCACTCAAAGAAAAAGAGGACGCCCTTGCCTCTTTGCGTTCCCAATTAACTTCGATATATAATTCACGGCGATGGAAACTTGCGACTTGGTTGGCATTAGCTTATTGGAAGATAAGGGAACTGCTTAATTCCGTCAACTTCAAACGTGGGAGGTGAGCCGTGGCTATCAAAATCCTTGTGACTGGTGGGGCAGGTTATATTGGCTCAATCTTGGTTCCTATGCTCTTAGAACGAGGGTATGAGGTTACAGTTCTTGACAACTTTATGTATAACCAAAACAGCCTGTTGGACTGTTGCGCTAATCCTCATTTTTCGGTCATTCGTGGTGACTGCCGGGATGAGGCAACCTTGAAGAAGGCTCTCAGGGATGTCGATTACATATTGCCCCTGGCGGCTATCGTGGGCGCACCTGCCTGTGAGGCGGACAAGACGGCTGCTGTCTCAACTAACTTGGAAGCTATCAAGCTATTGCTGTCGTTGCGCTCCAAGGAGCAGCGCATTATCTACCCTTGCACGAACAGTGGTTATGGGATAGGTGAAAAGGATAAATTCTGTACCGAGGAGACACCTTTACGGCCGATCTCGCTTTATGGGAAGACGAAAGTTGAGGCAGAGAAAGCCATTCTTGATGCTGGGAATGCCATATCTTTGCGTTTGGCAACTGCCTTCGGCATGTCACCGCGAATGCGCTTGGACCTTTTGGTCAATGATTTTGTCTATCGTGCGGTAAGAGATCGGTATTTAGTGGTATTTGAGGGACATTTTCGGAGAAATTTCATACACGTTCGGGATGTTGCCCGAGCCTTTATGCACGCTATTGAGAATTTTGAGGGGATGAAGGATGAAACATACAATGTGGGCTTGAGCGATGCCAATTTGTCAAAGTTGGAATTGTGCGCAAAGATCAAGGAGCAATTGCCAGATTTCGTTTACATTGAGGCACCTATTGGAGAGGACCCAGATAAACGGGATTATATTGTATCCAACGAAAAAATTGAACGCACAGGTTTTAAGCCGATTTACTCTCTGGAGATGGGCATTAAGGAACTTATCAAGGGCTACACAATATTACGAGCTTTAAGATATACGAATGCATAGGAGGAGATAATGATGGGGATTTACAGAGGCATAAGAAAAATGATAAAAACCATAGTCTATAAATGGCCCATAATCAGGCGGGCTATCCCCATGTTATTGTCCCATGAATCACGTCTTTTTGAACATTCTTTGCAGATAGATTTATTACAAAAACAGGTTAAAAGTCTAATGGATGAAATAATTGCTATCAAAGGTGAGAAGAGTACTTTTGGCTTGCTTGATCTTTTTTCAAAAGAGCTTTTATCCGATACTCCCTCAACATCAGTTGCATGGCAAGAATTTCATAAATGGCTGGCTTCCTCTTATGATCAGTTTGCAGAAAGTTTGGGGAAATACATAAAAGGAGAACAGCTTATTCACTTGTTAACATTGTTACAAATAATCGTGGCTCGCAATGCTTTTAAAGACGAAACAACCAAGCTACACTTTTTTGAAAAAGCAGAAGAATGTGGTGTCCACGTCCTTCCTGTTCACTTTTATAGTCCTATTCCCAATACCCAAGAGTTGCCAACCGCGATTTGGCAGCATCGTTTTGATAGAACATCATCTTTTCAGCTCAATGCTCAAGCTCAGCTCAAACTGCTAGATAGGATAGCAAAATGGGCTCAAGAAATGTCCGACACTCCCCACCGTTCTTCTTCGGAGTATTGTTGGGAAAATCCTGCTTTTAGCCCAGGAGATGCCATTGTCTATTATTCGATGATTCGAGAGTTTAAGCCAAGAGTGATTATTGAAGTTGGGGGGATATTCAACTATGGTGGCGGTTAAAGCGGCTTTAAGGAATGGATTTACTATAGTAAAATGCATTGATCCATATCCATCAGAATTATTGCAGCAGTATATTCCCATTTTGGAGGTGATACCGCAACCTGTACAGCAAGCAAATACCCTTAGTGAGTTTGAGGCTTTAGAACCAAACGACATCTTGTTTGTTGACGGCACTCACGTTTGTAAGATCGGGTCAGACGTCAATTATATTGTGTTGGAGGTTCTTCCTCGCCTCAAACCCGGTGTGCTCATCCACTTTCATGATATTTTTCTCCCTTGGGAGTACCCAGAATCTTGGATAAAGGAGAGGAAGCTCTTTTGGAATGAACAGTATTTAGTGCTGGCATTCTTGCTTTTCAATGATACTTTCGAAGTTTTACTGGCCCATTATTATCTAAGTCGTGAGTATCTCAGCCATCTTCGCCGGACCTTTCCTTGGGCTCCATCGGTGGGAGGCGGAAGCCTATGGTTGCAACGTCGAAAGTAACGGGGAAAAAATTCATACTCATTGATAATTCCATTATAGATGTTGGTGGTCATCATTATGAATATGCAATGCATGTACTTCGAGCTGCCGAGAAGGCAGGCTATACTCCTATTCTTGCTACGAATCGTCGGTTTAAAGCAAACGATCAATCGCCTTGGAGGATTTACCCAGTTTACAAGTATGGCTTCTGGTTTCGGTTAGCTGAACCGCTATGGTATCGCTTGTATAAGAAATTTTCTTCCACAATTCAGGGAAGTCTTTTTTCTCTGATGATTAAATTGATCTTCTCAAACGTAGGATTCTTTATGTCTATTCGCAATCAGATGGGTGAATACCTTCGTCGGCAAACCCCGAAGATTCCGTTTGCTGTAGTGTTTTATGCGTTGGCGTGGTATGGGTACCGCATTATCTATTCATTCCTGGCCTTTCTCTGCAGTATTTTCCCTTTCCATGATTATTTGAGACGCGTGTTTGGCAGCTTAAAGGCTTTCATAAGAGTCATCTTCAGTCCAATGGTTCTACTATTTAGGTCTCCTGATTGGATGAGGCGCTGGCTTGCAGATTATCTCAAGATGCGGCAATTTGGTAAGGATACACGGCGTCTCTTTCGGCAAGTTCGCTTGGAGAATGGAGACATTGTCTTCATTCCGACTTTATCACATGTTGAGATGCTTGGCTTACTTCACTATTTAAAGAAAGAACCGGGCTCAACCCAGGCAACCTGGCATTTATTGTTCCGCAGGAATCTTTACAGCGGCCGGGAGCCAGATTACGCTGCACAGGATGAGGCTTTGAGACCAATTCGGAATGCATTCCTTCAATTTCTTGAGAATTTGCCTGTGCACAAGGTTTACTTTTACACAGATACTGAGGAACTAACAGCCCAGTATAATCGTTTGCTGGGAGTCAAACGGTTTAGAACTTTGCCTATCCCACATACGCATCCACCGCTAGAATGCTTACAGTCCGGTAGACGACCGCTTCGGGTCATCTATGTTGGGGATGCCCGTGCGGAAAAGGGCTATCATCATCTACCGCGAATCGTCCAAGATTTGTGGGCTGACTATGTGGAGACAGGAAAAGTGGTCTTCGTCTTTCAATCAAACTATAATACTCCTGAGGGGGAACCCGAAGCTATCATCGCCCGTAGTCAGTTGGAGTGTTATCCTAAAGACAAGGTAATACTCATAAAGGAGCCGTTATCTTCTGAAGAATACTGGAAGCTGCTGTCATCTGGTGATATTAATCTCCTACTGTATGACCGCGATAACTACTACGCAAGGAGTTCTGGTATATTCATTGAATCGCTGGCTTTAGGCGTTCCAGTGATTGTGCCGGCCGGGACATGGATGGCGAGGCAACTCGCAGATGAGATCTATCGGTATCATGTATCGCTTATGCAAAAAATGGAAATTCTGAAGTTCCGCCGAGGGGACGAACTACGCTGGCGAAGGCATGGTCAGCCCGAACTTAACCCTATGTCGAATGGCGAACTGACCTTTGGGGGTGCAGATGCGAAAGCATTCTGCTGGCTTGCTGTGCCAAAGGGGGCAACACACCTTCTCGTGTTTTTTAAAATCCTTACATCTAACGCTTTTGTTGAGGTTTTCGTAGATCAGCTGGATAAAAATAACAACCGTAAGCGAGCTAATGCAGTTATACTAAGTCATGGAGTTAAGGAAAATTTTGCCTCTACACTTGTGCCACTTGAAAGAGACATTGTTGTGATTTGGTTAGGCTTTTGGAATGCTTTTTCTAATTTAACAACAATTATATCTAATGTTCAGATAGCGTTCTTGCGATCTGATGCATTTTCCCAAAAATGTCCTTTATCAGTGGTTGGACTGATTTATAATCATCCTGATGAGATTTCAGATTGTGTGCGTGAAATGGTTGATCATTATGAACACTATAGAGCAACCGCACAGAAATTTGCGAGGAAAGTTTACCAGCGACATTGTGGTGATGAGCTTATTAAAGAAATAGTATCTACTAAACTTTCTGATGTGCCCATGGAAAATGGGGGGCAGGGAAATGAGTCCAAAGGTTCGCATCGCTGGGGTATCTGACGTAAGTTTGGGGCTTGGGAGTCCTCAAGTGCTATACTTTATGAGATCTGTGCTTACCTACTATGATGCTGAAGGAATATTGATAGAGCCGGATCAACCAAAAATTCCTCTAATGCAAGAATTAACAAAAGGGCTCAATATTCATCGTATATATAGTGCTTTTCATCCACATCAAAGTTTTGCGGGACGTATTGAGTATATCATCCGCTCGGCAAGTTTAATTAACAAGTTGCGCCCTGATATTTTAATACTCTTTTGCACATTTACTCTCCCGGTCTTGTTTAAGCTGAAAACTCGACCGCCTTTCGTGATTTATTATGCGTATGAAATGCCCTTTTCGTACGGAGAATTAGACGTAAAAATGAATAGATATGTGCTTAATAATTCTTTAGTTGATCTAATAATTTTCCCCGAGGAAAATAGAGCTATTCAAACCTTGAAAATATGTGGATGCAGAAACATACCAATAGTGATATTGTACAATTGTGAAAGTTCCATAGATAGTGGATATGAGGTACTTCAACCGAAACTCAGAAATGGTCGAATACTTTATGCAGGTACAATTGATTCCGTGCGGACATTTGCCGAGTACTTCTTTCATGAGAAGATGCGATTAATTCCGCTTGATATATTTGGTAATATTACAGGACCAGATAAAGAGAATTTGAGAGAGCGCTTTCAAAAACTTTGTGGCGGGATCCGCTATCTTGGGGTTGTTAATAGAGAAACATTGAAAAATGTGCAGAAAAGTTACTGTTATCGAGTCGTTATGTGGAATCCGGTGGATGATCAACATCTTTACGCAGCTCCCAATAAGTTCTTTGAAGCTATTGCCGCCGGGGTCCCGCCGATCACGGCTCCTCATCCACAATGCAAAATGTTAGTGCGACGATACAAATGTGGGATTGTGATGGATGACTGGAGTTTCGATTCATTTTATGAAGCTATTCGACAAGCCCTGGAAATCTACGGCACTGACAAGTATGATAGGATGGTTGAAAATTGTCGAAAGGCATTTGTTGAGGAACTCAATTGGGAAAAACAATTTGAAAAGGTAAAACCTTTCTTAAAGGAGGTGAGGTGACATGAAGATAGTAGTTACTGGCGCTACTGGATTCCTTGGTCGTCATCTTATGCCCATATTAGTCAAGCGGTATGGTGAGAAACAGGTCATAGGTCTCTCCAGCAAAGATTACAACCTTATGGACCCTATCGATGTCCGGCGTATGTTTGAGGAATGTAAACCAGAGATATTAATTCATCTAGCTGCCTACGTGGGTGGCATCGGTGCTAATCGCGCTTTCCCGGCGGACTTTTTCTACCGCAATATTCTAATGGTGGCTAATGTCTTTCAAGCAGCTGCTGAGTATAGAGTTAAGAAGTTAATATACCCTATGGGTGGTTGTAGCTATCCAGCCACAGCCACTTCACCCATTGATGAAAGTCAGATGTGGAATGGTTATCCCCAGCCTGAAAGTGCTGGATATGCTATGGCCAAAAAGATGGGGCTCGTGGCCAGTATTTGTTACAGGCAACAGTATGGGCTGAATTCTGTGGTCATTATTCCAGGAAATATGTATGGAGAGTATGATAATTTTCGAACGGAGGAAGCTCATGTGATTCCCGCTTTAATTCGCAGGTTTTATGAGGCAAAACGAGCCGCGGCAAAAGAGGTAGTGGTGTGGGGAACCGGTAAACCGGTGCGGGACTTCGTTTATGCAGGCGATGTAGCCGAAACAATCCCCTTCTTCATTGAACATTATGATTCAAGCGAACCAGTGAACATCTCTTCAGGGACAAGCACCTCAATTAAAGAGTTAGCCGAAATGATTAAAGAACTTATTGGCTATGAAGGCCAAATCATATGGGATGCCTCAAAACCCGATGGACAAATGGTAAAGATATTTGATGTCTCACGGATGAAAAGTTTAGGTTTGTCTTGTCCGACACCTTTGCGTGAAGGTTTAAAGCGCACAATTGATTGGTTTGTACGCAATTATGATAATCGCGGTGATGGGATACGTTTGTGAAACTTTGATTAAGCTAAAGGAGGAGATATGATTTTTATCATTGGTGGCAGGGGTTTTGTGGGGTCTGCCTTTGCTCGCATTTGCGAGGCCAAGGGAAAGGAGTATGCAATAATCACCAGGCAAAATTATCATGAGTTTATTGGCAAAAGATGTGAGATAATAATTGATGCCAATGGCAATTCAAAAAAGTTTCTCGCTAAGGAAGCACCTCTTCAAGACTTTGATGCTTCCGTAAGAAGCGTTAGAAGTAATTTGATTAATTTCAAATATGATTGTTACGTTTACCTCTCTTCTTGTGATGTTTATCCAGATTGTTCTTCTCCCTTGATTACCTCAGAAGATGTGAAAATCGATGTGAGCAAACAAAGTCCTTACGGGTTTCATAAATACTTAGCGGAGTTGTGTGTTCAGCATGCAGCTAAGCAGTGGTTAATTATCCGTTTCGGTGGCTTTGTTGGTCCTGGCTTAAAGAAAAACGCAATCTACGACATTCTTAATGGCGGTCCACTTTGGCTTGATCCTGAAAGTGAACTACAATACATGTATACTGATCACGCCGCTGAAATCGTGCTAAAACTGCTTGATCTAGGAATAACCAACGAGATTTTCAATATCTGTGGTCGAGGGGTAATTAAATTACAAGAAGTCATAAAAGTAGTAGGTGGTGAGATCCCGGTTTATCCTGGTAGCCCTTATGTGCGGTATGAAGTCAACATAGATAAGATTTCGAAACTGGCTGATATACCCGAGACTCGAGCTACAGTACTGGAGTTCGTCCGTGCCGAAATGAGGCGCCGAGAGGAGGAAAGGAAGCTATGATTATTTCAAAAACACCTTTTCGGATCAGCTTTTTTGGTGGGGGGACTGATTATCCAGAATATTTCACTAAGTACAACGGCGCAGTCTTGGGTACAGCTATTGATAAGTTTTGTTATGTTTCCGTAATTCCATTCTACTCAAAATTGTTTGACTATTCAATCCGTGTGGCGTATCGACAGGTTGAGTGTGTTAAGAGTTTGGAAGAAATTAAACACGCTGCCTTTCGCGAGTGTCTTCGGTGGTGTGGAATTACAAAAGATATTGAGGTAAATTACACAGCCGAATTACCTGCTTTCTCCGGCCTAGGAACTTCTTCCAGTTTCGTTGTGGGTTTGTTGAACGCGTTATATGCCTATCAGGGTAAAAGCGTCCGTCCGATTGAGCTGGCGTATCAAGCTATTGAAATCGAACGGGAAATCCTTAAGGAGACAGTCGGATGTCAGGATCAAACTTTTGCAGCTGTGGGAGGGTTTAATGTCATTGAATTTCGTGCTACCGATGATATAGTAGTCCATAGAGTGCCACTATCTCGCGAGCGCATCGAAGAATTTGAAGCACATCTTTTGGTTGTGTTTACTGGAATATTGCGCCGGGCGAGCGACATCGCTGCCAAGCAGGTGAAAAGGATTGAGATCAACAAGGGACTCTTGAAGCGAATGAGAGAGATGGTTGACGAGGGTTACGACATTTTAACTGGGTCAGGAGATCTAACAAAGTTTGGTCTATTGTTAGATGAGGCATGGCGGTTGAAAAGTCAATTAGATGAATCGGTTACAAACGATACAATCAAAGTAATCTATGAAGAAGGCAAGAGGGCTGGTGCCATCGGAGGGAAGCTGTTGGGGGCTGGTGGTGGAGGGTTTTTCCTCTTCTTCGTTCCGCCGGAAAAGAAAAAAACGGTACGTGAACGCCTTGGTCTTGAAGAAATTCCGATAAAAGTCAATGCTCCGGGCACTCATATTATACACAGTTAGGATTTGAGGTGGTTGACGGACTGATGAAAGTTTTAGTTTTAGCTGGAGGGATGGGAACACGGCTGCGGGAAATTGTAAAGGATCGGCCGAAGCCTATGGCTTTGATCGGTGGTAGACCGTTTTTAGAGTATTTAATCTTACAGCTAAAGGGACAGGGGTTCGGGGAAATAGTGCTTTGTATCGGATATTTGGGTGAGCAAATTAGAAGTTATTTTGGCGATGGGGACAAATGGGGAGTCCATATCTCATATTCTTATGAGGAGCAGCTTCTTGGTACAGGAGGAGCAATCAAACTGGCTGAGAAAATGGTTCAGGAAGAAAACTTTTTAGTTATGAATGGTGATTCGTTTCTAGATGTCGATATGCATAAATTAATAAATCATCACTTAATGAAGCAAGCTATTGCAACCGTTGCTTTGGTCGAAGTTGAAAATGCGAATAGATATGGAGCAGTAGAGATAAACGAAAAAGGAGAGATTAAAAAGTTCGTAGAAAAAGGAGACATTTCTGCTTCCAAGTTAATCAACGGAGGGGTTTATGTACTGAATCGGAAGATATTTGACTATATTCCGCTTGGAACAGTGTCTTTAGAAAAAGAAATTTTTCCGAAACTTATTGGTAAAGGTTTCTTTGGTGTACCCATTAAAGGTTTTTTCATTGATATCGGGGTCCCTGAAACTTATAAGATGCTGCAAGAAAATCCGCGAACATTGCTCAACGCGTTGTTTCAAAGCAACTCAAAGGAGAGAGAAGATGGAGCAGCTGGATTTCTACCAACTGATTAAAACGAGAATTCAACAGAGTATCGAGATAAAGTCGAAGCTTATGCATGACATTGGGATTATTGGTGAAACAGCCAAGTTGATTATTGAGGCGTATCGAAATGGCAAGAAAGTCGTTCTTTTTGGCAATGGTGGTAGTGCGGCTGATGCCCAGCATATTGCTGCTGAACTCGCAGGAAAGTACTATATGGATCGTACGCCCCTTCCAGCAGAGGCCCTTACAGTTAACACATCAACGCTTACAGCTATTGGAAATGACTACGGCTTTGAACAAATCTTCGCTCGCCAGGTAGAAGCATTGGGAACTCCGGGCGATATAGCTATTGGGATTTCCACAAGCGGTAATTCTTCAAATGTAATTGAAGGCATACGCGCGGCCAAGAGGAGGGGAATGATCACTATCGGACTGACGGGCGCTGATGGGGGGCAACTTAAAAATGAGGTAGACTATTGCATATGTGTCCCCTCTAAAGATACACCGCGCATTCAAGAGGCACATATTCTGATTGGGCATATTTGGTGTGAGTTGATAGAGCGGGCCCTTTTTGGCGATGAGAGGGAAGAAGGTTAAGACAGTCTTTTTGGATCGGGATGGGGTTATTAACCGCAAACCACCAGAAGGTGATTATGTAAAAAGCTGGGAAGAGTTTGAATTTCTTCCGAAGGCTCCCGAAGCACTGAGATTGCTTAAAGAAGCGGGTATGAGAATTATCATCATTACCAATCAGCGCGGCATTGCTCGTGGGTTAATGACAGAGCGTGACCTTGAAGAAATTCACAAACGCATGTTGGCAGAGCTTGCGCGCCTTCAGGCTTCGGTAGACGCCATTTATTATTGCCCTCATGAGGAAGGTGTGTGCGATTGTCGTAAGCCTCGGGTTGGATTGTTTCGGCAGGCGCAACAAGACTTCCCAGACATTGATTTTTCTAATTCAGCTGTAATTGGTGACTCTTTGAAAGATATGGAGGCGGGTACTCAATTAGGATCCTTAACAATCCTTATTGCCGATGAGACGGCAAAGGAGAAGCTCCTTAAGGAAGCTTTTGCCAAGGGGATCCGGATTGATGTTATCGTATCGTCATTGTTTGAAGCTGCTGAGTTGTTAATAACCTTTACAAAGACGAAATGAATGTACTTTATCAAGTCGGTCGTTGTTATCTGCCCCAGCGCTTGAGGTTTTGGATAAAGCGTCTTTTACTTCCTAATAAAGCGAATCAAACAATGGAAACACCAATTCCACAAAGCGCTGTCGCTGATGCCCTCCGCGTTTGGTGCCAAGACCATTTGCTTGCACAAGCTCTTGAGCGGTTTGCCCATCGTGATCATCGTGTTCCATGTGCCAGCATTATCGTCCTCACCCATAATAACCTTTCGCTGACGCGCTTATGCATAGAAAGCCTTTTTTACTATACCGATTATCCAAACTTCGCGCTAATCATTGTGGATAACGCCTCTAAAGACGAGACAAGAGATTATCTCGAGGGCCTCCAGATTTTTTTGCCTAATTTTCTAGTTGTCTTCAATTCCAAAAATGAGGGGGTCGCAAGAGCAAATAACATTGGGATTATGTATTCTCGCGGCGATTATCGGGTCCTACTAAATAACGACACAATAATTACTCGAGGCTGGTTGGCTCGGCTCATAAGGCATCTCGAGAAGGATCCTAAAGTGGGAATTGTCGGCCCGGTAACAAACTCCGCTGGCAATGAACAGATGATCCCCGCTCGTTACACTGGCATAGAAGAATTGGAGCGCTTTGCCGAACAACGACTTAAGGATTTTGAAGGGCGATATTTTGAGATCGACTCACTGGCCATGTTCTGCGTGGTCTTCCGTAGGCGGTTGATTGACGAAATTGGCCTTCTCGACGAGCGTTTTGGGTTGGGAACTTTTGAGGACGACGATTTTTGCTATAGGGCAAAACTTCGGGGTTATAAGCTTATCTGCGCTGAAGATGTCTTCGTGCATCATTTCGGGCGCGGTACCACGAGAAGTTGGGGAGATCGTGAATATTTAAAACTGTTTGAACATAATCGTCGATTGTTTGAACGAAAATGGGGCGTGCGTTGGCGCCCTGCGCGTCTCAGAGTATAAGTCCATGCGAGTTTTAGTGACCTACAGTCTTGTTGGCCGTAGTGGCGACGCTGTACAAGTGCTAGAGATGGCTCAAGCCTTGCGAGACCTGGGACACAACGTACAGCTCCTTGGCCCTACCCCGCTTCGACCTTATGACTTCTCCACCACCGGGGGACGCCTACGCAACCTCGCCCGCCGTCTGCCTTGGTGGGCCAGGGATTGCATTGAGCTCGGCTTGCAATGGCGCTTAAACCGAACGGTGAAAAAGGCTCTGGCTAAGGAGCGTTTTGACCTCGTTTTTCATCGCGCTTCCATCTACGACTTCGTTGGTGCCCGTTTAGCCCAAATGACCACAACTCCGGTAGTAGCCCACCTGGATGCTCCGTTCGCTATAGAACGTGCTTTCCACGGTTTGGGCTATTTTGCCTCTCTCCACAAGCATTGCATGCGCCGATTGGGACAATCCGTGCGCCTCGTTCTAACCGTATCCGCAGCTTCTAAGGATTATTATGTGAAATTGGGAATCCCGGAAGAGAAAATTCTGGTTATGCCTAACGGCATTTCTTCAGAGCTACTTAAAGTGGGTATGGAACTCACCAAAGCCCGCCCTCCTTTTTCGGATCCGAGAGTATGCATAATCGGATTCGTAGGAAGCCTTAGCCGTTGGCACAGAGTTGATCTGCTCCTTGAGGCTTTGAGGGAATTGGGCGCACCCCGGGATCCGCGGTGGCAGGTAAAGATCGTTGGGTTTGGTGAGGAATACCCTAGGCTTCGTGCCCTGGCGCGGGAATATGGGCTAGAGAAATGTATTGCCTGGCTTGGGGCTTTACCCCACGAGCAAGCCTTTCGGGAAATCGCCGAGTTCGATATTGCGATCCTGCCCCATACGCTTTCTACAGGTGCCCCCCTGAAGCTTTTCGAATACGCAGCGCTCGCCCGGCCCACGATCGCGCCGGATCTACCAAATCTACGGGCACTCTTCTCCGAAGAGGAAATGTGTTTCGTGGAGCCGGAGAACCCCAGAGCCATAGCTAAAGCAATTGAAGATTTGGCCAACGACCCCGAGAGGGCTCGGCGGATGGGTCTTAAGGCTCAAGATCGGGTAGTAAGCGAATACACATGGGAAAAGATCCTGGTCCGTGTTTTAGAGGAAGTGCTTAAATGCGGGTAGCTATTCTCGGGAATCAAGCTTTTTCGCTTTTGAACTTCCGGGGTGAACTTATCAGGGCCATGGTTAAGCATGGCCATGAAGTCCTGGCATTAGCTCCGGATTATGACGAGGCCGGAAGAGAAGCGGTGAGAGCTTTAGGCGCAAAACCCATGGATTATTCCCTTTCCCGTACCGGCCTTAACCCCTTCCGGGATCTTAAAGATTTCGTTT
>Ga0078972_1000726_pt1 | contig 135232 bp, 138 predicted proteins | sample YelNatPaOPGAMG01_FD_67568 | JGI IMG/M metagenome (GOLD analysis project Ga0078972, IMG submission 67568) | Hot spring thermophilic microbial communities from Obsidian Pool, Yellowstone National Park, USA - OP-RAMG-01 (SPADES assembly) (version 2) | ecosystem: Environmental > Aquatic > Thermal...
AAAACTAAAGTCATTACTTTTTTGCGTAATTATTTATTATGTTAATTATCGGTATATTTGGAGGTTTTAGCCATCCTGCAGCATTGGTGAATAATTCCTTCGTTATTGCGAAGCTTTTGCCATCTTCCTCTAGTAGTGGGTCACCGAATATTCCATCCTCTTCGAGTTTTTTAGAGAGATTATTAATTGCGCCCATGAATTGTCTATCTACTATCATGTAGGCTATGAATGATCCGTCTTCAGCGACTTGGTAAAATTTACAGAACGGCGAAGATGAGATCATCTTTCTAAGTTTACTCAATTCCTTCTCGCTCCTAGGACCGAAGCTAATCCACCATCTCGCAATGTCTGGACTTCTATCGCCTTTGGGGTACCATGCAAGTAAGTATCCTGCAATTAATCCCTTCCTCACTATATGTTCTTGGAAGTGATACCTAAGTAGTCTTGGGTCTCTGCCATATTGTGCTGCGATGTCAGTTAAGGGCTTGAAGGCATCTATCCGGAGCTCAGCAATTATGGCCAAATCTAAAGAATCAACGACATAGTTTGCTGCCTCACGCTGTGATATTCTTTGAAGCGTGATTGTATCAGTGTCATGATCTAGGTTGTTATCAAGTCTCCATTCACATTTTTTGAAGTCAAATAATCTGTAGGATACATGTGGGTAGCCGACCTCTACTGCCTCCTTGAATTCGTATTCAGCTATTATGTCCCTCATTGCTAGTTCCTCAAACATGTCGATAAACTCGCTGGCCCATTTCGTCGGTGGGCTCAGCATAACTAGATACTTGTTGCTGAATGCGATTTTCCCGTAGTATGATAGGTACGAGTTTAATCCAATCCAGTCGAGAATATCTTGAGCAAATTTTGCGCCGTTTCTTGTGAATGATATAGTTCCGAAGAATATCGAGAGACCCATTCTGTAATAATGCGGGATAGTCTTTATTGTGAAGCCCATCTCTTTAAGTTGCTTCTTAACCTTGTATCTTACGGTCTCTTTTGGAAGCCCGGTCAACATTGCGATTAACGAGAGATTTCTTGGCCCATATTTCTTTAATGCATCCAATATTTTAACAAACTCAGAATCTTTGTCCTCCGTGGATGGGCTTGATGTTCTTTCATCTATTAGTCGTTGTTCTGATTGATTGTTAATCTTGTTAATCATCACAGCTACACCTAATAATATTAATAGGTCATATATAAGTTTTTCTATTTATTGAGTGTCTACTGTAAATCTGGTCAAGAAAAGTTAATTAGCTACCTACTTATTGTTAATCACATGGAAAAATTGTGGGTAGAACGGAAAGAAGATTCAGATACAGCTGAGAGTGATATCCTGAGACTCCGACGGTGGTACTTTCCGATGAGTTTACCGCTGATTAACATCAGTGATGATCGATCGGTTGCTGAGGTTTCGATCTTGTCCAAGGATGTGCCAGGAGTTATGGCCCTCGTGTCCTCAATACTGGCCAGCAAAAACATCAATATTATGAGTGGATTGATAACGAGTGCGGGCCAGCCAGGCAAGTCTATTTTGACGCTCTTCATCGACTATACTGGTACCGGGCAGACTATTGAATCCATCAGGAATGCGCTTCTCTCGTTGAAGGTCATAGAGGACGTTAACATAAACACCCCGATATACGAGGGATTATTGATCGAGCAGTTTGGATTCCCACTGCTACTAGCTGGTAGGAGATATATCCTGATGTCTCTTGACTGCTTCAACATGATGGTTAAACGTATGCAAAGCATACTGGGAACCTCCGGATTAGTTCTATTCTACGAGATGGGAAAATACGCAGGTGAGAAAAGAGCTAGGCATCTCAAAGAAGTCTTCGATCTTCATGGTTGGCAATTAGTTATGATTGCGTTATCTGAGGTTCAGCCGACAGGCTGGGGAATCGCTGAGCTGACAGTGATTAACGAAGAAGAAAGAGAATGGCGCGTAACTGTAAAGGACTTGTTTGAGTGCACACCGTTCAGAGATAGTTCAAAAGAGTGTAGAAGTCACTTCTTCAGAGGATACTTGGAGGGAGTCTTTAAGGAAGCCTACGAGCTAGACAAGTCGTCATGCATTGAGGAGAAATGCATCGCGAGTGGGTCTGAGACCTGCGAGTTCGTAATTACAGGCGTTAAGTCATAGATTCAAGTTCGGAGTCAGATATTATCATTCAAGCTAGCTTTAGGTATGTATATCCATTGTTATGGCTGATGCCTAAATACAAGTATGACAGTAATTGGAGACGATGGCCGCGGTGAGGTAATTGGTAGCCTCCCGGCCTGTGGAGGACTACGCAGTTAGCCGGAAAGGAAGCATTTCCCCGGAAGTCGGGGTTCGAGTCCCCGCCGCGGCCCTACCAAGAAGATCAAAATTATTACTCTTCAGACAGACTAATCATCATTAACTGTCTGAATCTCAAGCATGGCTACCCATCGAGGATTTAATAGACGGGATTCCTAACGAATTTCTGAGGTTTATGAAGGCGAGAGCTGTCTGGGTTTCCGGTTTTAGGAGCGTGGTTGATAATGGTAGAGGCCACAGCGTTGTCGTAGACCTGCCGAGGCAGGATAAGGGCGAGGATTCCGGACCGACCGCGCTGGAGCTCGCGGCGATGAGCTATGTGGGATGCGTGGCTACCATATTCAAGATCGTTGCAGATAAGAGGGGACTAAAATTCGATGGCTTAGAGATAGAGCTAGACGCCTCAAAGGGAGAGAAAACAATAGAGAGGGGGACGGCCAAGCTAGTTGTTAAAAGTTTGGCCAAGAAGGAGGAGGTGGAAAATGTCTTACGATTGACGCTGCAGACATGCCCTGTTGGAGTCATATTTGATAATGGTGGAGTTAAAATTGATTGGCAAGTAGAAGTACATCCATAATATCTCAGATTTTGTTTAATTAGGGCTTTTCTGCCGAGAGTTGGGCATATTTTAGGCTTATATCCTATTATATCTGGATCAAATGTTCATATACCTGCTACAGTTATTCCTTCTGATGACGATGGTGAAGAAGAAGGGCATAGACGAGAAAATCGCTAGTGCTACGATCCAGGACCCCATGGAGACCATCAAAAACATGGTCAGAGACACAGGCGAGGTGTCAGAAGAATTGGGTGGATTTCTAATTCAGGTGAAGGATCCTGACAAGTTTCCTTGGGGGAGTGTACTTCGATATTTACTCAGCCTTAATCATGACGTATGGGTGGACAGCAGAGATGGAAGTATATGTATAGTTACTTGCCCTAAGGCTGATTAGGACATCAATAACGGCAGCTGCAAATATATCAATAGTAACGACAACGCAAAGGTTGAGATGCTTACCAGCGATCCTGGGACTATCCATTCTCTCAGAGTTATGTGTCCGATCTTCTGCCTTTCGACAAGGCCCACAGCCACAATGTTTGCGGTACTACCAATTATTGTTAAATTACCCATGAGCGTCCCAGCAAACAGCAACACCCACCAGAGCGGGGCAATATTTACTCCAAACTGAGAAAACTCTGTAACTATTGATGACCACAGCGTAACTGCTAATACGTTGTCCATGAATGCAGACATAAATCCGGCAAGCCAGCCAACACTTACTAATAACGTTGTTAAATCAGCCCCGATCGATGACGTTACGGTATTTGCTATCAGGGTCGTGGCTCCTGTGTATGTTAGTGTACCGACAGTGGCAAAGAACATTAAGAAGAACGAGAGTGTCCACCAATCAACTCTTTTCTCAACTAATTCTCTAGCTCTGGCTCCCTCAATTAGTATAACTATGCCGGCGGATATGAGTGGTACGCCTATCAGCATGACGTTTTTATCGAGTCCCAGCAGATTCTCAATAAAAGTGTGAAAGACTAATCCAAGCATAGTTCCAATAAAGATCAATGTTGCGAGTATCATGTCCTTCCTGTTAATTACTGCAGGATCCTGTACCATAAGTTTAGCCGCTATCTCCTCTTTAGCAGACCTCATACGCTCATTCATCGTACTTATATAATTCTTATAATAATAAATAGATGCAAAATATGCCACGACCAAGCATAAGAGAGATATTGGTGCGGCCCATCTTAGAAAGTCAGCAAACCCATAGCCAGATCTTAGTGCGATTATGACGCCGACGGGGTTGCCGACTACTGTTGCGCTACTACCGATATTCGTAGCGAAAACCGCGATGATAATGAGGGGTACGGGAGAAATTTTTAATCTTGCTGAAAGATGTATGACGAGAGCAGTCATGAATAGTATTGAAGTCACTTCGTCAACGAGAGCCGCTGATAGAGCGGCCATGAACATTACGAGGAGTACTGTTGTGTTTGCGCTTCTACCTCCATGCTTCATCACTCTGTCAAGTAGGACTTCGAAGAAACGACGCTCCTCTAAGAAGCCAATAACTATCATCATTCCAATCAGGAAGATGATTATGTCTAGGCCAGCGAACTCTATTAGATGCGATACATCGAGCAGCCCAGAGCCCAACAATATGCCTATACCTAAAAAAGTAAATGCCAACCTAAACCTCCAGTAAAAAAGCGCACCCATAATTATGGACGAAAAAACCCAGATCGATAACGATTGCTTAAACGGGACGCCAAAAACCATGGAGATAAAAAACACTAAGATGCTAGCCGCAATGAAGACGAAGGGTTTAATCCTCGGCCACTCGATGCTCATACTAAACACCCATCCTCTACTAAATGAGCATTAGCTATACAGAATCGTTATGTATAGCTAATGGCTCAAAACATAATTGACCAGCCATAATTTAACCCTTACACCCGATTGAGACTAACCATACCAGTCTATCCATACAAGTTTTTGTAAATCAATCATACAATAGTCAACATTGCTCAATTTTTTAATTGAGACGCATGCAAGGTCGATGAGTCTATCTGCCCGAGCCATTATAGGCGCATCGCTCGTAGCCACGATCCATCCAGTTCTAACAAGCTCAGAGTCGACTGACCTACTCGTCAATGCTGTTCCATCGATAGAAAAAGTCCTCAACTCCCTTCTAATAAAATCCGAGATCTCACCACTATAACTCACATTCTCCTCTAGCAGAAAAATTACCTTTGAAGGAGTCAGCGATGCAACAGCTTCCAAAATAATAGTGGTGGCCTCGTAAATTCTGGGTTGTTTAAGGATCGATGCATGCAGCTCCGATATATCTCTGATAAAGCCATCGAGAGATTTTACAATCAATCCGCCAGACATCGCTGAGAGTACTGTTCCCAAAACATTTAGAAAATCAACCGCTATACACTTGCCTCTCATCCAGCGCGGCTCAACGTACTTATTCTTGACTATGGATATCCAGCCGGATGGGTGGACACAACGATAAATCAGGCTTCTTAATCTCCTGTCTAGACCATACTTGTCGCCGACAACGTCTCTCACAATCTCTCTTCGATAACCCCTCTCAAGAAGCCAAATCGCGTCGAGAACTGCCTCCCTAAGGGACGCTAAATCAAGGCTGAAATTCTTTCTCCCACTCGACAACCAGCACCGAAGATAAAAAATAAGCAACGAGATAATAACGTTGCTAGGACTAAGGAGATGAATTTTATGGATGTAGCTATTTCAGATAGATTCCTGGCCTGAGTGGAGCTGCTTGACCTGCTTTTCCCAAAGGATCTTCAGCTGCCTCCTCTGCCCGAACAATTTCTACTCTGCTGCCGAGCTCAGCCTGGATGTAGTCTCTCGCACCTGCGTATACGTTGAATTCATCGCTGGCTACTCTCAGAATTGTCTCAGAACCATAGCGAGGAGATAGCTCCCTCATGGTGGTGGAGATTTTCTCCACGAGGCCGTGGAGACGCTTAGCCTCTGCGGGGAACTCCTTAATAAGCTTCTTAATAATCTGTCCAGGACTCGACACCGCGGCCTGCACGCCCAGAGAGGCTATCTCCTCCACTACCCGCACCATCCATCTAGGAGCAACGAATATCCTCACTTCTTGCGGATGCCTCCCAGTCGCCTCGACTATTTCTCTCACATCTTCTATTATCTTCTCAACCAGCTCCTCCCTCAGGATGACTTCGTCAGAGACCTCCTCCCTGACCGTCGGCCAGGTACTAGTTGAGACTAACCCGTCACCGCCGAGGATGCTCCAAGCTTCCTCCGCCGTGAAAGGAGCAAAGGGCGCCAGAACCTTGATCCACGACTCGATAAAGATCTTAGAGGCTGGCCCCGGCCTGCCGCCTCTACGCTTGAGGTATCTTCTCCAGTCATTGGCCATTAAGTAGAGGGCGGTCGCCGCCGCGCTCCTAGTCTTTAGCTCCTCAAGATACTCCTCGATCTCCACCAGCCACTTCTTCAACCTGGCAATCAGCCACGCGTCTATGTCCATGAAAACATCGTCTTTCTGACTATTAACATACTCAGCTACTGTTTTGATGACCGTGTCGAGGGTTCTTCTAACCTCCTCCGCATTCTTTGACCTCCAGTCAGGATCATTCATCTCCTCAGCCGATAATAAGAGAGCGAGCCTAGTGGCGTCCGCGCCATACCTCGAGATGGCAGTCTTCAGAGGAACAAAGTTCCCCTTACTCTTACTCATCTTCTCACCCTCGACCTGGACCATCCCATTTATCCCCACCGCCCTAGGCCACTTATCGGGATTGAATATCGCCACGTGATGAAAGATGAAGAAGGTGAGATGATTTGGCAGAAGCTCCTTAGCAGATATCCTTAGATCAACTGGGTACCAATACTCAAATTCGCTCCTCATCTGCTCTAGCACTTCTTGAGGAACGCCTGTTGTGTCGGAAATCTTATCAGGTTCTCCCTCTCCTAGAAAGATGTAGTTTAACATCTCTAATGTGAGTCGCTCAGGTGAGACTATTCCCAAGTTGAGGTACTTGCTTATGGTGTATAGAGCCTGGTAGATGGTCGAGTCGCTCAGCGTCTCGACAATCCATGAATTATCAAAGGGCAGCCTTGTTCCGAGACCCGTCTTTCTGGCGCAGGGCCAGTCCCTCAGCCAGTCAATTACGTTTTGAAACCACTGCCTAGCCGTCTCAGGATAAATCTTCATCCGGTTTAGATGCTCCTTGACTGCTTCTTTCCAATCACTGTCAGAATATGTCAAGAACCACTGATCATGAACAATCTTAACTATGCATTCATCGCCAGACCTACATACTACTTTTTCTGGCAGGTCGTACATGATTCCTCCCAGACCCTCCATGATTAGTCTTTCCCTGACGACATCTCTGGCAGACGCGACTGGCGTGCCACTGTACTCGCCACACCTATCATTCAGCCTACCAGCATAAAACTCCCTTGCATAGACCTCCTTAGTGAGCTCATCCAACCTAGGGTCCCGAGAATCCTCAATGCCTGCTCTGTCAACTAGCTCCACGGCCGGATGCTCAGGATATCCCTCCGTATTAATGATAGATATAGGCTCTATGCCCTCAATTACTGAGCGGTCGATACCATATCTTTCGAGCAGCTCTGGCTTCAGTCTAAGTTCTTTTAGACCAGCATAGTCATAGGGAGCGTGGCTGGGAACGCTGTAAACTACCCCTGAGCCGAGCGATGGATTAACAAACCTAGCTGGGAGTATCGGTAATGGCTTATTCGTTAAGGGCGCGTAGGCCGTCTTTCCCAACAATTCATAGCCACGAATCTCTCCATCAACCTCGATGTCGAGGACCTGTTCTTTCAGCTTGCTAGCAGCCTCTCTGCTAACTATTAATCGCTTTCCACCAGTCCTGACATAGGTATACACCGCGTCTGGATTAACCCAGATATTTGTGACCCCAAAAATTGTCTCAGGCCTAAAGGTAGCCGCCGCTAAGTACGCATCTCCAATTCTGAAGTAAACCAAGACGAACTCCTCGGGCGAGACTCCCTCGCCGATTAGTCTATCATGATCGCCAGTCGGACTCTGGCAGACCGGGCACCAGACCACCGGGTGGGAGCCCTTCCTCACTCTCCCCTTTTTCTCCAGTACGTTGTATTGCCACTGGATAAACTTACTGTAGTATGGGTGAAGATCAGTCGTGTAAAACTCTCGTCTCCAGTCTACTGAGAAGCCCATTGCCCGCACAACTTCGCGGTTTTCACGGGTATAGTACTGGCATATGAAGGCGGGGTCGGTGAATTTTTCAAGAATCTCCTCAGGTACGCCGTCAATCTCTCTGAGCATTCTTATGATTGACTGGTCGCCCCTCTTCAGTCTCTCGCTGGTTCCTGCCACTGCTTCTCCGGTCCAGTGCCATGCCCAGGGGAATAATACGTTGTACCCCTTCATTCTCTTGTATCTAGCGATTACGTCAACTCTTGAGGCAGTGAATCCATGACCCACATGTAGTGGGCCGTTCTGATACGAGTATGGAAACGTTATGAAGAATTTGGGTCTGGACGAGTCTGGATCAGCATCAAATATTCTTTTTTCTTCCCAGACCCCCAACCACTTCTCTTCGTATTTCACCGCTGTGCTTATCATCACTACCATTTTCAGGCAATAAGGCATTATATATAACTGCACATCGTAAGATTCTTACAATGATCCATCCATGGAAAGGAAACATTCATTTATAAATCATGATTTATGCATAGTTTGGGAGGCGCATCGTCTTGGCTCAGGAAAGTGTTTACGACGTAATAGTTATTGGGTCAGGGCCTGCCGGATATACCTCAGCTCTATACGCAGCTAGGGCAAATCTAAAAGTAATAATTATCGCAGGAGCAACTCCAGGAGGCCAACTAATGTTGACTGGCCAAGTCGAGAACTTTCCAGGCTTCCCTGAAGGAATACTTGGGCCTGAATTAATGGAGAGAATGAAAGAACAGGCATTAAAGTTTGGCGCAGAGATAGTCTACGACGACGCAATCGACGTAGATTTTAACAGCCATCCATACAGAGTTACGACTAGCGGTGAGGAGTACTTAGGGCACTCGATAATAATCGCGACTGGAGCCGCCTCGCGCTGGCTTGGCCTCGAATCAGAGAAGCGACTAATTGGTAGAGGAGTCTCGAGCTGCGCTACTTGCGACGCCCCGCTCTTTAAGGGTGCTGAAAACGTAGTAATAGTAGGCGGCGGCGACTCAGCCATGGAGTACGCGCTCTTTACCGCCAACCTAGTAAAGAAAGTCACGGTTATTCATAGAAGAGATAGGCTTAGAGCATCTAAAATAATGCAGGAAAGAGCCTTCTCCAACCCAAAGATCACGTTTGTCTGGAACAGCGTAGTTACCGATATACTGGGTGAGGAAAAGGTTCAAGGCGTCAAAGTAAAGAACCTACTCACGGGCGAAGAATCGATCATTCAATGCAACGCAGTGTTCGTAGCCATCGGTCATAAGCCATCGACAGAGATCTTTAAAAACAAGATAGAATTAGACGGGGAGGGATACATCATCACTAGGGATATCGTGAAGACTAATGTTCCCGGAGTATTTGCGGCGGGAGATGTCCACGACAAAAAGTACAGACAAGCAATAACTGCCGCCGGCTTCGGATGCATGGCCGCACTCGAAGCAATAAGATACGTAGAGGAGATTAAGTTAAAGGCTCAGCATGGACAAGCATAGCTGCTTCTTGATTACTACTCCATCAGTCCACTCTTAGCTGCTCGATGCGCTAATGATATTGGGAGCGGTACTTCGTATTTATACCGAGAGATAATCGTGCTAATGGCTTGAATGTCTACTAGATGTCCTATGCTTGCATAGAGCGTTCTCCCCCTGCTGTTTTTGTAAGATATGCCAACACACTCACCATCTACCTCGAGCCTCCCAACAGTATCGTCTTCCCACCTCACGTTGCCTGTAAGGAGCCTTTTCGCAATTCCTATCGATGGAGTATCTGTCAGGACGCCCAGAATAGAGGCCAGCCCGCCGCGCCTAGGATGAGCCAGGCCATGTCCATCCACCAATAACAGATCTGGCTTTACTGGCAATCTGCTAAGCGCCCCCAGAAGTAGTGGAGCCTCTCTGACGTAGAGCAGTCCGGACACATACTCATAGAAGACTTTTCCCCGAAACAATGATTTAGAGACAGGAAAATTCTCCCCAAGCCTCACTACGACCGCAGCGGCCACACCCTCATCATCTTTATATGCAGCATCGAGCCCACACACAAGCATACCCTCAACCACGTCAAATTTACTTATCTTAACAAGCGTAGATAATTTCTCTTGCATCTTTTCAAAGAATAGCGATAAATGCTCTTCACGCATACGATACAGAATCGCTGAAGCCGTTATTCAGTCTTTAGTATGGACAAGCCTTTCTTCTCTAAAGACTTCTTCCTATGTTCTTCTAAGACATCTTTAAGCAGGCTGATCGAATGGACGATTTTATTTTCTCCGAGATGAATATCTATGTGGTTATCTCGGGCATAATAAATTATGGGCAGTCCCAAAGCATGTCCAGCGGAAAGAAGCTCGAGGTTCCTCTGATTTAGCCTCCCTATTGGCGGCGAGGTGTATACTAGTAGATTGGCCTCTTGGAGCTCCCTCAACGCCTCGCTGAATGATTCTTCTGATATCTCTCTGAATGGTTCTTCAGCAATTATTCTCGCCCCAACGCTTCTGGCGACGGTATAATCGATGTCACCCTTATGCAGCACCCCAGTCACGAAAAAGTATCCCAACCTACTAAGTAATCTATAGACAAGAAGCCCGCTCCCCCCGCCTGCGATGACGAAGACCCTAAAATCACCACCATCCTTGACGACCGGCTCCGCTACGAGGGTTTCTTTGCAGAAGGTCAACTCTCCATTGAATCCGTAAAGCTCCTCGACCCCACCCTCCTCAACAAGCTGTTCAGGAACGTCATAGACCTTGACGATCCCCTCATTGCACACTATTAATTTATCGCATAGTCTTATGGCGAGCTCGACGTCGTGAGTGGATGCAATTATGGCTATTTTCTTATTCCTACTCAATTTTCTTAGAAGCAGCATGATCTCGACCCGCCCCTTAGCGTCTAGGTGCGTAGTGGGCTCGTCGAGTATTAGTATTGAGGGCTCCTGAGCCAGGGCTCTAGCTATCATGACTCTCTGCTTCTCTCCGTCACTCAGCTCGCTAAACCTTCTATCAGACAGGGATAGTGCACCGGTAGCTCTAAGCGAGTCCTCTATGATCACTCTGTCACGAGCCGTAAGCCGGCCGAAGGGGTCTGTATACTGATATCTCCCAATCGCGACTATCTCAAAGCTACTTAACAGTCCTGGCTGAATTCTCTCAGTAAGCACGACGCCTATCCTTCTAGCCACCTCTTGCCCCGTCATCCTGCTCATATCTCTCCCATCTATGTATACGACCCCGCACAACGGTTTCAACAGTCTTGCAAGAGTCTTTAGCAGTGTTGACTTTCCAGACGCGTTGGGGCCGACCACTCCTATGAACTCTCCAGGCTTGATGTCCAGCGAGACGTCTTTCAGCACGACTTTATGACCATATCCAACTGTGATGCGACTCGTCGATAGCAATTTTATGTCGCGCCTCCCTTCAGGAGTAGTATAATCACGAGTGGAGCACCAAAGATTGCAGTTATGGCTGTTATCGGTAAGTCCCTCGGCATCATTAGTGTTCTAGCGGCTAGATCAGCGATGGCCGTGATGATTGAGCCGACAATTGCAGAGAGGGGCAGAACGACTCGATTGTCTGACGAGCTGGACAGATACCTAGAGATGTGCGGGGCCACGAGCCCGATGAATCCAACTGGCCCGGCTACAACAGTAACGACAGAGGTCAAAAAAGATGCTAATGCAATCGTGCCGACCTTGACGACGCGTATGTTTATTCCCATGCTTTGGGCATAGTTCTCGCTGAGCATAAACGCGTTAAGAGGCTTCGCAAGAAGTAGTGAAAAAACTAATCCAGCGATAAGGGCTATTATCAAGAAATTAACGAATACCCATTTGGCTCCTGAGAAGCTGCCCATGACCCAGAAGATGAAGACGTGTAGTCTCTCTATATCTGATATGGCCTGCAGTATACTTGTTAGAGCAGAGGCTAGGTAGCTTATGGCCACTCCTATTATTAGGAGCGTTGTCACACCCCTCACAAATCCAGAGGCAAAGATCATGAATAGAGACACCATCAACGCACCGATGAAGCCTGCCAGATACAATGTGTATGGGCTGAATGGATTACCGATGCCTAGGCTTGTACCCATGAAAACGGCAAATGCTATGAATAGGGCCGAGCCGGAAGAGACTCCTATCACGTATGGGTCAGCGATAGGGTTTCTGAAGAAGACTTGGAGAATTGCGCCGGATATTCCTAGCGCGGCTCCACCTGCCAGTGCTGCGAGCACTCTTGGAAGCCTTATCGCATTTATTATTATGGTTGAGACGTCCTGACCGCCTAGCCCCATGAGGACTGCTATTGATTTCTCGAGCGGCACGCTTACGCTTCCTATAGAGATGGACAGTAATACGATTAGCGGTATTATGGGCAGGAGGATCGCCGTCCAGACAATGCTTCCATGCCTGAAAAAATTATTGGCCATATTCATCACTCGGATATTTTTACGAAGTATCTTAACTCGTGACCTGGGAAGTCTTCTGGGTGCAGGATAGATGCGAGGTCTAGGTACCATCCCTCGACGTCGTAGAATCCGAGCTGATAGATACTCGGTGCGTATGTGTAGACTCTCCCTAGCCTGACGGCTTTTGTCCCAGACATTCCCGGCGCCTCTGAGAGCAGATCTGAAATGCTGTTTAGAATGCCTGGATAGACGATGACGTCTATTTCCTCGGAGTGCCCAAGTAGTTCCTCGATGGTTGTTACGAAGCTGCTAGTCTCTTTCACGTCGCTGAAAATGTATTTAGCGTTTAGCTGTCTTAACGCCCTCGCTACATATGACTCGCCACCCGCGGCATAAACCGTGCCCTTATAGATGCTGAACCACGCAACACCAGGAGACTCGTTATCCGCCACCTTTTCAGCAATAGTTTTTATGGTTAGTTCTGCCCTGCTAAAGATGACGTCGGCCTCAGCGTCCATGTCGTAAAAAGCGGCCATGAATTTTATCCATTCGAACCTCCCGAGATAGTCGTTTTCAAGGTATTCATTTATGACGGCGTATTTTATTCCCAGCTCATCTAGCTTTGAGAGCGTCTCCATTCCTGGGAAGGCGTAGACGAAAACTATGTCTGGATTAAGCGTGAGTATTTCTTCATAGTTAGGAGAGTCAGGGCTCCCCACATCCCTGATCCTACCGTCTTGGAGCGCGTCTTTTACATCCTCGAAGTACCACTCGTACTGCCCGCCCCACATTATTCCTACTACTGAGTCCAAGATGTTTGGCCTGTATTCCTTCAGCCGCTCCAATAGCGCTATGTGGGTTGCTGACATTACTATGACGCGCTCAACGGGGACATAGATGACTGTGCCGTCTATGCCTGGGGGTGGAGATTTGTTTCTCGGTACTAGTATGAACGTTCTGTCAAGGGCGTCCTTAACGATCTCGTAATCATCGCTTACCGTAATATCAAATAGTCGGGCATACTTAACTCCAGACACAACCTTAGTTATTGTCGTCGTCTCTGCTCGGCTAACCGTCGCCGTGAATGTGGTCTGAATAGTTTGCGTAGAAGTGACTTTCTCAGTGATCGTGACCGGCTTAACGATCATGGCGGATAGGGAAAGCCCGGCCAGAAATCCGATGACCAGAAATATTATGAGCATTAAAGAGGTTGCCAAGGTCCTCCTACTTGTCATGGATGGATAATCCATCCAACGAACTCTAATTTAAACATTACATCACACCCTACCCACGAACGACACTGATATTTAAAATTTTCGCCTGAGTAAGACTGCATAAGAAGGTTCGCGTAGTTGGTTATGTGTTTTTAGGAGCATTCCTCAACGGCAGTTATGAGGAGTGTTTATTTTTTACTCTTCCCCCTATTGGTATCGTTGCCGCATGTTGTTTAAGAGCGGGTTTATGCGCGTCTTCAGATTTCTCAAACAAAGACGTAGGGAGATCCGTCCATCTGAAGAAGAGATGACTAGCGCCAGAATAATCATGTCTAAAGTAAGCACGAGCAACGAGTTAGACATCGCTGACAGGGCCGCCAAGCTTAAGTCAATAATCGAGGGCCACATCCATGGAGATAGAGAAAGCTAAGGAGAGAGCCAGAGTCGCAGCAGTGAACGCGGCGATAAAAATTGTGGCAAACATGGGTAGAGACATCACGCTGGGGTTAGGGACTGGGTCGACCTCTGCAATGTTCATCCAAGCACTGTCAAAGACTGCCGGTGCTGACACTGTGAAAGCTGTCGTTCCGACCTCTTATCAATCAGAAGAGGCAGCAGCCGAGGCGGGATTCAGGATTGCGTATCTGAGAGAAGTGAGGAGACCGGACGTCTATGTGGATAGCTTTGACCAGTGCGACTCTCAGGGAAACCTCATCAAGGGGGGTGGAGGCGCTGTTACGCGTGAGAAACTACTCATGATGCTATCACGCAGAGTAATTCTGATAGGTGAGGAGCAAAAACTCGTGGATAAGCTTAGACTGCCAGTGCCAGTCGAGATTGTTCCCTTCGCTCTACATGGGTTATTAACAATCATTTCAGAGATGGGGTGGCGCCCGATGATTAGGCCGGCATCGGGGAAGGCCGGCCCGGTCGTCACGGATAACGGCAACCTAATGCTTGACGTCGATGTAGGCGTGATCGAAAATCCATCAGAAATTGAGTTAAGGCTGAGACTAATCCCCGGAGTCGTCGAAGTTGGAGTATGCCCACGCAGAGGATACCAAGTCATAATAGGGATGAGTGATGGAACAACCAAATCAATTTAATTACTACTCGTTAATTAGTTCTGGTGGAAATGTCTCAAAAGGGTGACGAGGACTGAGTTTCAGGGAGGGAAGACTGAGACGGAAAATGACGCGAGAAGCAGCAGAATATACGTCGTCACTCTCGTTTGACAGCGAGATCTATAGAGAAACAATCCTGATAAATGCAGTACACCTAAAAATGCTCTCAAAACTTGGATACATCAGCAAAACCGACGCGGAAGAGGCATTAAAAGTACTTAAAGAAATGATCGAGAAGCCAATCAGCCTAGATAACACCTCACTAGAGGATGTCCACATAGTCATTGAGGATTATTTATCAAGACATGTACCAAACACGGGCATGAATCTCGCACTCGGAAAAAGCAGAAACGACGCTGTCTCGACTGCTATTAGAATGCGTGTAAAAGAAAAAATCGTGGAGTTAGTTGATGAGGGAGTCCAATTTTTGGATGCCTTACTTAAGAAGGCTGAGGAGGAAGTATTCACTATATTTCCCGTATATACCCACATGCAGGTCGCTGCTCCGGCCACGTTCGGATTTGTGATGACGTCCTATGCATCGAGAATTATAGGCGCCTTGGAGTCTCTGAGCAATGCATACATGTCGGCAGACCGGTGCCCCCTCGGCGCCGGAGCAGTCTGTGGATCATCCATAAAGCTAGACAGGGAGTGGATGGCCTCACAGCTCGGATTCTCATATGTCTTGGAGAACGCGCTTGAAGCCTCCTCCTCGCGAGACTTTTTAATTGATTTGCTATCATCACTTCTCAGATTAGTTTTGCCAATATCTGACCTATCTGAAGAGCTAGTAGTATACTCTAGCGTGGAGTATGGATTGATTGAGCTGCCAGACGAGTTTGCTTCAACTAGTAGCATCATGCCCCACAAGAAAAACCCAGTAGTGGCAGAGATTGGGAGAACAAAGGTATCGGAAGTTGCATCAGAATTTTTACGAACAATTATGATTCTGCAGAGAAGGATGGGAGGCTACGTTCTCGACCTGCAGCAGGTCACACCGTCTGTCTGGAGAGCAATCAACCAGGTACTTACAACTTTGAGAGTATTTAAAGAATTGATTCCCCGTCTCTCAATTAACGAGAAGAGGGCCTACGAGCTATGCGGGCCTCCCACAGCTATGACCGAACTAGCTAACTACCTAACGACTAGCTGGAGAATACCGTATAGGACGGCGCATAAGATTTGCGGCGAGCTGTCATTATTGATAGTCGAGGGAAAAATTAGCGACGACGCAATAAGGGAAACTCTAAGAAAACACGGTATAGACATAGACTTGATGTTACGGGATGTCTTATCACTGTTAGAGCCTAAATCCGTCGTGAACTCCTACGCGACGCTTGGTTCTGCAAATCCTTACGAGGTCTCGAGGATGATTTCTCGCATGCGTGAAGAAATAGAAGAATTAAGAGCCTGGCTACAGAGTAGGAAAGAGACTCTCGCCGAGGTTGAGAAAACAATATTCGAAAACTTATGAGTGACTAGCCCTTTTTGAGAGCTCCTCGATGGCTTTGATGTATATCGAGGATGATAGGCTTAGCTCCTCGACTGAGATCTTCTCGTTTGGCGTGTGTGCTAGCAGTGAGTTTCCCGGACCACAGGCAGCTATGTCGCTGCTCATCTTGAATAGGATATTCATATCACTTGTTCCAGTCTTTTTTAGTATCTTCGGCTTCAGTCCATGCTTTATTATTGATCGGATCAATGCTCTTGGAACAGGCGATGATAAACTGGTGCTGAATGGCTCTGTCGAGTCCATGATTGAGAGCTTACATTCGTGGAGGGAGGCTATCACTTCTACCTTTTCTAGGATGGATGATGCGTCTATGCCTGGTGGGAATCTTATGTTTATTGTGGCCTCGGCCCTCTCTGGGAGCTTGGTGGGCCAGTCGCCCGCCCTGATCATCGTTACCGCTGAAGTTGTCTCTTCGTAGCTGCTGCCGGAGAAGACTGCCTTTATCTCGTTGATTGCGCTGAGGAGCTTATCCAGAGCTGAGTCGCCTACGTATGGAGCTGAGCTGTGTCCTCCTCTACCACTCGCCGTTAATGTAAAAGTCAGGCTTCCACGATAGCTTATCGCGATGCCTATCACTCCTGTCGGTTCTCCTATAATTATGTGGTCTGCTGCGAATCCGCTTTCAAGCAGTCCGAGCGCGCCCGTCCCTGCGCCCTCCTCGTCAACCAGTCCAGCCACGACTACTCTGTAATCTGGCCCTATCGGCGCTTTGGCCCCTGCGTAGATCATAGCTGCTAATGGCCCCTTAGCGTCGACTGCGCCTCTCCCAATAATTACACCTGACCTCTGGCTTACAGCTAGTTCTCCTGGAACGGTGTCTACGTGGCTCGCGAGGAGTATCGTCTTCTCTCCGCTTCCCCTAATCAGTAGGTAGTTTCCAGTCTTGTCGATGATTAGCTCGTCGTAGCCGAGCTCCTTCTGGAGCCTCTTCATATCTGGCTCGAGTCTTCGCTCCTCTCCACTCGGCGTATATGTCTTTAGTAATGTGAGTAATATCTCGTCTACCTGCAAATTCTTGTCACCCCTTTTTCTTCAGGGACTCTTGGTACAGCTCCATCGCCTCTCCTACTACCCTGACACTCCACTCAATATCCTCGTCAGTTATTAAGTATGGCGGGAGGAATCTAAGCACAGTTGAGCCAGCCTTCAGCGCTAGCAATCCCCTCGACTGGAGGAGGCGAATTATTTCTGATGGGTTAAAACGGATGTCAAGCCCCACCATAAGGCCCTTACCCTTTACCCCTCTAACTATTGATGGATACGTCTTCACTATTTCAGATAGGCCATCCGAGAGTAGTTTGCCCTTCTCGCTTGCCTTTGACGGAACTGCGTCGCATATCAATACTTTAACTCCGCCCGTTACCGCCGCCAGTGCTAGGGGGTTTCCGCCATGGGTAGAGCCATGCTCAGCCTCCTCGACATTTGACGCTATCTCGTCAGTTACGGCGACAAAGCTTACGGGAAATCCGCCTCCTATGGACTTCCCCGCCACCAGTATGTCTGGACTCACTCCATATTCTAGGTGTGCCCAGACGCTGCCCGTCCTCCCAAACCCCGTCTGTACCTCATCGATAATCAGCATTGCGCCTATTCTTTTGCACTGCTCTGCAAGCGTCTTCATGAACTCCTCGCTTGCCACGCTGAGCCCGCCTTCTCCCTGAACTGGCTCGACTATAACTGCAGCAAACGACTCGTCTATCTTCTCTAAACTAGAGACATCGTTGAACGGCAGAAATGTGTGTTCCCATGGAAATGGGTCATATCCAGCCCTGTATTTTGGGTTATGGGTCATTCCGAGAGCGCCCATTGTTCTTCCATGGAAGCCGCCGGTAAACGAGGCAAACCTGCGTCTACCTGTTCTCTTCCTCGATAGTTTCAGGGCGAGTTCCACCGCTTCGCTACCACTGTTCATGAAGTATACATTCATAAGAGTTCTTGGGAGAATCTTTCCGAGAATTGCTAGGCAGTCATCGAGGACCTGCGAGTCAAATATCGGCGGGCACGTCATCATTTTAGATGCTTGCTCAGCAATCATCTGCACTATCACGGGGTTGTTATGTCCTAGAAATGCGGCTCCATTTCCAGTGTGATAGTCGAGGTATCTTCTCCCATCGCTGTCCCAGACATACTGTCCCTGAGCCCTGACTAGTCTTATTCCCCTACTTGGAAAAAACCTGATTAGTCTAGCGGACTCAGATTCTCCCATCATCTCTTAAACACTTCGACCGTAGACTTAATGATGTCGCCCGCCAAGTCATAACCAGTGACTTGCACAGTGTTCCTAAACTCGATCACTGCGTTTATCTCACCGACGAGACACTCGCCACTCTTAGTCTCCATCAAATCGATGCCCAGCACACCACCACCGATGGCCTCGCCGGCCCTGATTACTAGCTCGACCTGCTCATCAGTGAGGTCGGCCCTCACTGCCCTTCCTCCAAGCGCTGTATTCGTCTTCCATCGCTTACTATATCTATAAATCGCCACTGGGACTCTTCCCCAGACATAGAATGCCCGAATATCGCGATCCGGCTTGTCGATATACTGCTGGATATAATGAATCTTGAAGTGTGGCGAATTCATCGATTCTCTAAAGTCAAGAATGTCTAGGAGGTCGTCCTCGGTTGCAGCCCTAGCGATAAATCGGCCCCAACTTCCAAGAATTGGCTTAACCACGACTGGGTATCCTAATTCACGAGCCGCCTCGATGGCCTTATCCCTGCTATAGGCTATGACTGTCTTCGGGACGGGTATGCCTCTACTTGCAAGAATAGTCGTAGTCACTAATTTATCACCACAGTCCCTGATTGTTCTGTAGGGATTTACGACCGCTACGCCCTTTCCCTCAAGTATTATGGCTGATGACAACGCTCTATAATGGCTGACACATCTCTCCAAAACGAACCCTAAATCGCCAAATTCACTACTCGAGGTATTGTTTAGCCACTCTATTCTTTTAGGAACAAAAATAGGCCTTATCGAGTGCCCTAGACGCCTAGCAGCATCGATTAGAAGCTTTTCTTCAGCCCTGAGGAGGTCATACGCGAGCCCGATTATCACAATAAGGCTCCCCTATTCACCCCAGTCCTCGGCTACCTCTTCTGCTAGCTTTAGCACAAACTGTCCATTCTCAACTACGAGCTCTAGCTGAGCACCACATTCTTGATGCTCGAACAACTCACCTTCTAACGCATCATCAGGAATGTCAACCAAACCCTCACATACAGGACATTTTAGCTTCGGCACTACGCAATCACCACTTTGAATTCGAAGTGCATCCCTTCATCGCCACTTATAAACATATCGTACTCAAGAATCTATATTACAAGTCTTAACTCATGCTCTGATCAGTGTCCCCCTCATAGAGTTTATGTTCTCTAAGGGATCATCGCCTAAGCCGCTGCATATTAATGCCTGCTTGGTACCGTTCTGCACGGCGTCAGCCGCCAGCATAAGCTTCCTATTCATCCCTGGACCTATCCTCGCCGATAGTTCCACTGCCTCCTGAGGAGTAAGCCTCTCAACCAACTTCTCATGATACAGAACGCCCTCGACATCGGTCATCAAAACCAGCAAGTCAGCGGCCAAAGCCTTCGCTATCGCGGCCGCCGCCTGATCACCATCGACGTTAAGCAGCTCCCCCTCGAGCCCAAGAGCGATCGGCGAAACCACAACAATGTAGCCATTACCAGTCAGGAGACCTAATAACTCGTGGTTGACCTGTTTTACCTGACCCGTATACCCGCCATCGATAACCCGCTTACGCCCATGCTCATCAACTACTACTATCTTTTTCTTACGCTCAGCTAGCAGGAGCCCCGCATCCGCTCCACTAAGACCTACCGCACGCCCGCCCAGCCTCTGAATTGTTGAGACTATCTTCTTGTTAATCTTGCCTGCCATGACTTGGACATATACTTCGAGCTCAGCCTCATCAGTGTAGCGGCTCCTGATGCCGCTGGGAGAGACGACAAACTTCGGCTCTATCCCAAGCCTCTTGCACATTTCAGATACTATGTCTCCTCCACCGTGTACAAAGACAATTCTATGATTTAGCTGCCACCACTTCACTATGCTTTTAGCGATGTTATCTATGTTTGAAGCCAGAACTCTACCTCCGGCCTTGACTACCAGCACTAACACTCACCTATGCTGGACTTAGGGGAGGAGCTTCAAGCCCAGCCTTCTCGTCAAACCCACACATGATGTTCATGCACTGAACAGCCTGTCCGGCAGCTCCCTTGATCAAGTTATCAATAGCACCGAACAGGGCGGCTCTCCTCCTACTTTCCTCCACTGCAAACCCGACGTCGCAGTAGTTACTGCCTATCGTGTACTTTGGGTCTGGATACTTTACGGGGCCAGTCCTCACAATTCTTATGAAGGGTTCCTTTCCATACATCTGGGCGTAGGCTCTCCAGATCTCGTTGCTCCCAACACCGTCGACGATCCATACGTGACAAGTAGCCAACGCGCCCCTGACGCTACCTACTGCATGAGGCACCATCGCCACGCTTATCTTTCTACCTGCGAGTAGCCCCAGCTCCTGCTCAACCTCTGCCACATGTCTATGACCATCAGCCTCGTATGGCCGCATGACGTTAGCCCTCTCCGGGTGATGAGTACCGTGACTAGGCTCTCTACCCGCCTCGCTGCTCCCAACCTTCACGTCGACCGCTATGTGTTCAAGATCGATCAGCCTGTTCTTTACTGCCGGCGCAAGTGCTAGAATGGCTGCAGTAGAGTTGCATCCTGGACAAGCCACGATGCTTGCGTTCCTTATTTCTTCTCTATGCAGCTCTGGTAAACCATAAACACTTCGTGAAAGCAGGTCAGGGAGCGGGTGCTTAAATTCATACCACTCCTCATACAGCGATGGATCCTTGAGCCTGAAATCCGGGCTTAGATCAATCACTCTCAGCCCAACCTCTAAGAGGCGCCCCACGATCCCGACTGAGACTCCTGAAGGAACGCTGAGAAACACCAAGTCAGCACTGCTAGCAATCTTGTCTATGTCGAGCTCGCTGAACTTGAGGTTTGTGTAGAAGCCCCTAAAGTTCAGATGGACCGATGAGAGGGGCTTACCTGCATATTCTCGCGAAGTTGCTGCAACGACCTCAACTTCTTTATGAGTAGCCAAGATTCTCAGGAGTTCTCCGCCAGTGTATCCACTCGCGCCTATGACGGCGACCCTAACAGTCACCTCTTCGACACCTCTATGAGGAACTTCACCAACTCAGACGCCACATCTATTCCTGTAGCCTCCATAAATCCCTTAAACTCAGGCACGCCGTTAACCTCATTGACGTAAAGCGTACCCATGCTGTCTTCTAAGATATCAACGGAGATAAAGTCTCCCTTCACGGACTCCGCCGCCTTCAAGGTCACTTCCTCAATTACTGGGTCTAGTCTCCTTTGCACGGGCTTACCGCCTAGAGCTATATTCGTCCGCCACTCGTCGCCGACGCTGACCCTATACATCGCTCCCAATACTTCTCCGCCCACTACTATCACCCTAATATCGCGGTTATTTACCTCAATGTAGTCCTGCATGATGTGTATCTTAAGCTGCTGGCTGGGAAGCATCTGTCTATGCTCGAGGAGACTCCTCCAACTAACAGTATCTGTTACCAGTGAGACGAGGCGGCCCCAGCTCCCTATCGGTGGCTTATCCACAAAGGGCTTCTTCAAAGCCCTGTAGGCCGTCTGCGCTGACTCAACATCCATCGCTATTATGCTTTTAGGGACGTTCAAGCCAGCGTTCTTAATCTTGCTTAACGTGAGTATCTTGTCGCCGCATATCGAGATTGTGTAGGACGAGTTTACCGCGATTCCGCCTCCGGACTCCCTCACAGCGGCGGCGTAGAGCGCCTTGTACATTGATACTGACCTTACGAGGGAAACATCGGCGACCTTCTCTCCGAGCGGTAGAGGCTTGTTGTTGATGTTTGTTAGGATTACCTCGCAGTTGCTGGCTTTCAGCTTCTCTATTATTAGTTTCTCTTCGAGTCTAGGATAGTCGTAGAGCACCTCGATCTTCAACTATTTATCCACCCTTGCGGCCCTCATCATACGTTGTATCTGTTTTTCGGAAGTCTTGCACTAGGATAAAAACCCGATTCATTAGTTAAGATTCCTAGCGTTCGGACCTAGTAGAGTTTTTTAAGTTGTCTTCTATTGTCTCATTGTGAGCAGTTTCCGTATTCCTACTTTTAGGGATATATGCATCGCGAGAAGAGTGGTCTCTAAGTATCTTAAGCCCACTCCTCTCATCTATTCTAGGAAGGTCTCAAGGATGCTTGGATGTGATGTCTACTTTAAGCTTGAGAATCTCCAGCCGATTCGCGCCTTTAAGGTCAGGGGTGGCGTCTACTACATGTTCGTGATGAAGGACGAGGCAGCTAGGAGGGGCGTCGTGACCGCGTCGACCGGAAATCACGCCCAGTCAATCGCGTATGCCGGCGCGCTTTTCGGCGTCGACGTGAAGATAGTGATGCCCCATGGAGTTCCTCAGGTCAAGATCGATGCCGTCAGTGAGTTGGGCGCAGAGGTTATCATTCATGGGTCCTATTTTGAGGAGTCTCGGATGTATGCTGAGAAGCTGGCAGAGGAGAGGGGCTACTTGTTTGTGCACTCGATTAACGAGCCGCTTCTCTACATGGGTGTTGGCTCGATGCATCTGGAGGTACTAGAGGAGCTGCCGGACGTGGACGTCGTGATTAACCCCCTAGGGGGCGGCTCTGGCGTAGCTAGTGGATGCATAGTGTATAAGACGGTAGATCCCTCGATCAAGGTCTTCGCGGTGCAGGCAGAAGGCGCACCCGCGTTCTACGAGTCCTGGAGGCGAGGCGAAATAGTCGATCTGGGCAGAGTCTCTACGAGGGCCGAGGGACTGGCCTCTGGGAGGGCCTATGAGCTGCCGTTCACCATCCTGAGGGGAAGGCTGGACGATGTCCTACTCGTGAGCGACGAGGAGATGGAGAGGGCTGTTAGGCTGATCTTTGACGCGACCCGCCAGGTCGCCGAGCTTAGCGGCGCAGCCTCAACCGCAGCCGCCCTCAAGATCGCGGACTCACTAGTGGGTAAGAAGGTTGTCCTAATGTTAACTGGCGGCAACATCGATTCAGATTCATTCATCTCAATACTTAGGGGCAACTCCATTAAGCCTTAATAAAATCTCTAAATAACCATCTCTTCTGAACATCTATTATACATTTGTTACAACTGTAGGTTAGTTCTGATAATCAACATACATAATTTTATTTTTGATGAAAAAAATCTTTGCTGAAATGTTAGATTGTTATTCTTTAAGTTAATCTGTTTATAACTACTCTTTCTACATGTTCTTCCTTGCTTTCTACGAGCTCTATTCCTTTGCCGATGTCTCTTAAAGATATTCTATGCGTAATTGATTCTGAAAGATTTATTCTTCCATTTTCTACTAGTTTTACGATTTGGTGGAGCTCGGATAGTGTGTGGTCTCCTGAGACGGTTGCCCAGCCCTCTCTTAATCCCCAATACTCGAACTGGAAGGGCTTGGTCTGAAGACCTACACTTATCAATTTTCCAGATTCGAATTGATTTGAGCCTTTAATTGCCTTTATAGCTTGTATCATTGCCTGTGAAGAACCTGAACACTCTATCGCGACGTCAGCGCCGAAGCCCTCTGTCTCTTTATTAACAATTTCTAAGACATTATCTTTTAACGGATTAAGAACGATGTCTGCGCCGTATCTTTTTGCTTTTTCCAACTTAGATTCTATAGGGTCTACAGCTATGACTTTTCCGGCTCCAAAGAATTTGGCCCACATAACGGCATGCAGTCCCACACCGCCAACCCCGAAGACAATTACTGTATCTCCAGGCTCAAAGTTAGACACTCTCACAGCATGATAGGCAGTAGATACTGCACATCCTATTACGGCTCCCCACTCAAGTGGAACGGACTGTGAGATTTTTACAGCATTCTTATATGGAACTTTTATGAATTGGGCAAATGTGCCGTTAACATCATGACCTATTGATTTTCTATTGCGGCAACGGTTATCGTTACCCTTTAAACAGTTCTTACATACTCCGCATGAAATTACGTAGTGTATGATTACGTGGTCGTTTATTTTTACGTTCTTTACATTTTCTCCAACTTCTCTTACTATGCCTGCACCTTCGTGGCCAATGATGAGGGGTATGGATGCAGGTGAAAACTCGCCTTTCCAATAATGCACATCAGTTCCGCATATTCCTGCAGCCTTTACCTCGACTAAGACCTCGTCTGGACCAATTTTTGGAACCTCGGTTTCTTCAACAACGAATGGCTTACCTTTTTCTTTATAAAATGCTGCTAACATACCACGCTTCGACACCATTAATCCTAGCAATGTTTTTAAACTTTTCGCAACGAAAAAAAAAATAAATATTACTATGCATTTCTAATATCGCTGAAAAAGTATGTCTGCGGAGAAAAAAATTAGTAGGAGAAAGTTAATATATGCTGGTATTGGTGCTGCCGCTGCAATAGCTGCTGGTTCTCTTGCAGCATATTATGCAATGGGTCCATCAGCTCCTCCAGCAACTAGAACTACTACTGGACCTAGAAAAGGCGCCACGATAAACGTACTCTCCATACAGGACCCATTCTTCTTCCCAATGGAGACATTAATCGAAAACTTTGAAAAAGAAACTGGGATCAAAGTTAATCTCCAAGCCGTAGCATATGATGAGCTACACGCGAAGCTTGTAAACTCATTCTTAGCAAAGAGCCCAGGAATAGATGTTGCATGTGTTGACCAAATGTGGGTTGCCCAATATGCTGACAGCGGTTGGATAATACCGCTTGATGAGTATATCGAGAGAGACAAAAAAGAAGTCAACATGATGGACTTTATACCATCTGCAGTCTACTCGCTATGTGAATGGCGTGGTAAAATATGGACACTACCTGTGGCACCATACGCGCAAGGCGTCTTATACAGAGTTGACGTTTTCGATGAACTCGGACTTGAGCATCCGCCAACAGACGTCAATAAGAGCGCAGATTGGACTTGGGATAAATACTATGAGCTTGTCAAAAAAATAAATGGAAAAACTGTTGGAGGAACCAGATTTTACGGCACAGTAATCTGTGGTGCCCAACCAGCACCAATAGTGCACATGTATACCCAATTAGCTGCAAGTAACGGTGCACGGTGGTTTAAGAGCTTCCCAGAAGCACCATGGGACTTTGAGCCCTTACTAAATTCACCCGACAACATAAGTTCGCTAGAGTTTTACAGAAAGCTATATCTCGAATCACCGCCCGAGTGCATTAATTACTTGTGGTTTGACGCTGGTATGCAGTTCGGAATGAAGGGAAACGTTGGATTGATGTATTGGTGGACACCGTACTTCTATCTCGTGACAAAAGCTGGATACATGGTGAAAGAAGACTCAGTGCTCGGAATAGATGGAAAACCAAACTACGACAAGTATAGGTGTGCATTATTACCAAGAAATCCTGCGAAAACCCAAGTCATAAGCGTAGGTGGCTGGTCCTTCGGCATACCTACATATTCAGCAAACAAAGAAGAGGCGTGGGAATTCATTAAGTGGGTCACATCTGCGAAGACTCAAAAAGAAATGGGACTCTGTCTTGAGCCAAGCCCATACCAGTTTGCAGACTTTCCAAGAAAATCTCTCTATGAAGATCGCCAACTTCAAGAAATCTATCCCTGGCTTCCACTGCAGTTGAAGTTATTCGAAGGATGGGACTCACCGTATAAAGCCATACCTTCAGGAAAAATCGTTAGACCTACTGTTCCCATTTATGTAACCTTAGAGGGCATCTATGGACTTTATCTGAACAAGGCTGTAGCTGGTGAAATGAGTGCCAATGATGCTCTAAATACTGCAAATAGTTTCTCGAAGACCATTCTAGAGAAGAACTTCTATATACCTTGGAAAGCAGAAAGCTACAATGATACATTAGAAGGCTGCATAGAGTTGATGAAGCGTCTCTCCTAAATCGTTAGGAGATCAAAATTGAAAGGACCATACAAACTTTTAATTTTTCCATCCTTTATTTTTTTGTTCATACTAATTGCCTATCCATTAGTATTCTCGTTGTATTATAGTTTCCAGTTCTGGAATTTAGCAACTTCTCATGAGCCTCAGGGATTTGTAGGATTAGCTAATTACATAACTTTAATTACTGATCCACGTGTAAGAAATGCAATCATTATCACGATTATACTTGCTGTCCCCATTACTTTAATAGAGCTTTTCTTAGGCTTAGGTATCGCCGCCCTTCTAGACAAAGACTTTAAAGGCATAGGAATCTTCAGAGCGCTCTTCATTATTCCAACGGCCGTAGCACCAGTAGTTGCTGGTCTAATATTTAGATTCATGTTTTATCAAGGACTGGGAACGGGAATAATCCCATACCTACTTCACGTAATCGGCATTGGTACTCCAGAGAGGGGAATACTAGGAGACCAGCAAACAGCACTGTTAGGCATCGCGGTAACAATGATATGGAGATGGACGCCATTCTTTGCGCTAACTATACTTGCCGGTCTTCAATCTGTTCCAAAGGAGTTATTAGATGCTGCTAAAGTGGATGGCGCGTCAAGTTACCAGATATTCAGGTACGTAAAAATGCCGCAATTGAGGAAATTAATCGCGATCGTGTTCATAATTTGCTTCATGATGCATTTCAACGCTTATGATGAGATATTTGCTGAGACGAGAGGTGGTCCAGGCGAAGCAACTACCACGCTGTCATACCTACTTTACTGGGAGGGACTTGTTTACTACAACATCGGGCTATCAGCAGCTTTGACATGGCTAATTGCAATCGCATTACTCATAATAGTAAACATTTATTTTAAATTCGTATTTAGAGGTGAAAGAGTCTGAGCAACAAATTAATAAATAAATTCATGAATTTTGCTTCTATCATTATCCTACTTTTCATAACGGTAGTGTTCATATTTCCGATCTACTGGGTCTTCCAACTTTCCATTAAGCCACCTCAACTAAACTTAGTTGAACCGCCTGCATTCGTCTTCACACCAACCTTAGAGCATTATATCTATACCTTCGTAAATCCTGGAAAAAACCTCGTGAACCTAGCATCAAGCCTGATTATATCGCTATCCGCAACTATTGTCGCTTTTATCTTCTCTTTCCCAGCATCTTATGCCTTCTCAAGATTTAACTTTAGGTACAGAAACTCGTTAATGTTCTGGTTCCTTAGCCTACTACTGACTCCACCGATAGTCTTCACGATACCTTACTATATCCTGATGTCTAATTTGGGATTGAGAGGAACATACGTTGGATTGGTCATTGTTTATCAGACCTTCGCCATACCCCTCACTATATGGCTTCTCAAGAGCTTCATAGATGCGATTCCAATAGAAGTAGAAGAGGCAGCACTAATCGATGGGGCAGACTGGAGAACCATCCTCCTAAGAATTATACTGCCCATCTGCGCGCCTGGCGCTGCCGTAAGCATGGCATTCACATTTGTCTTCTGCTGGAACAACTTGATCTTCCCAATCATACTCGCAGAAGGCCCAGTCAGAACACTTAGTCTAGCAACTTTTGAATACTTCACCGTGACAGGAGCAACATGGAACTACATTGCTACATGTTCTTTCATCAACATCCTGCCACCCCTAATCATTTTCCTACTGCTTAGAAAATACATTGTAAGGGGACTAACTTTCGGCGCCGTAAAAGGCTAGTTCAACGTTGTTTTTCTACTCATTTTTTGGTATTATTTTATGCTTTTTGTATTTTCTTAATTTTTTAATATTTGTTTGGTTTGTTTTTGTTGATGTATCCGCAGTTCGTAATTGAGGCTGTCTATTTCCTTGTGGTCTCGATAGTTGTGGTTTTCTTGGTAGTGTTTTACGTCTTGACGAGGAAGGGGAGACATGTCGGAGGACCTGAAAGAGCTGTTCATGAGGAGCCTGGAGGAATGGGGAAGGGAGAGAAGAGGTGGCTGTATTTTCTCTTCGCGGTGGCCGTGGTTGGTAATCTCTTGTTTTTGTCTCCTGCCCTACCATCAATCCGCTACACCCTATACGAGAGGGAGGCAGTGATGACTGTAGTGATCGAGGTGAGGGATTATAGGTTCTATCTTCCGGAGAAGCCGATAAGGATTCCTGTAAACGTTCCAGTAGAGTTTGTAGTTGTTTCTGACGACCTGGTGTATGGGTTCGGCGTTTTTAGGAAGGATGGCACAATGGTCTTCCAGATGCAGGTCGTCCCTAAGCCATACCTCAATCGAATAATCTGGGTGTTCGACCAGCCAGGATTATACGACATAAGGTCTACTGAGTATAGCGGGCCAAAGCATCCGTGGATGTTTGTCACAGACGCCATTGAGGTGGTAGGTGAAGGAGAATGAATGAGGAGGAAAGGAAGATACTTTCGCTTAGATTTGTCGTTGTTGCACTGGTCTTTCTAGGCCTCGCTGGGATTGAGGGGCTATTGATGCGATTAAGAATAATGAATCTGCTTGTAGACGTATTTGATGAGAAGCACTTCTACTCCATGATGACTGCCCATCCATTTGTGGGTGTATATGGATGGGCATACATGGCCGTCATGGGGGCATTCTACTTCCTAGTGCCATACGTCTTGAATAAGGACATTTACAGTAAACGTGCAGCCTACGCTAGTTTTTGGCTGATGATTCTTGGAATTGCAACTATTTGGACGACCACGTTTCTTACTCACTATGCTCCGCTCTATACGCTATACTGGCCCATCCCATTAGCCGTTGACCTCGCAGGTTGGTCGCCCATCGCCATCGTTTCATTTGGAGCGGGCGTCTCGCTAATTCTAGCAGGCGTCCTTGTTTTCTTCTTCAACATGTTTGCAACAATCTTTCTCCCCCCGAGAGTTTTGAGCGAGACTATTAAAAAGAGAAGCGCAGTCTATGTCGCAAAAGAATTAATCCTCACAGCATTCAACATAGATAAACTGATAGCTAGATTTAGGAAGATTCCTCAGTACACGTCGAGGGCTTTTGAGTATCCAGTCTTTGTCGTCGCTGTCTTTAGGGGATGCGTCGATACTACTCTGAACGCCTTCGTGATAGGCGGGGTAGGAATAATCCTCATGTCAGTGGGCGCATATTATCTCCTCCCCGGAGCGGTTCAGAATTTATCCTTGATTGATCCGCTGATATACAAGAATGTCTTCTGGTGGGGGCTCGACCTGATAGCTGATGGGAATGTATTGATATTTACTGCGGGGACGTGGTATCTCATCGTTCCGCTGATGTTGAATAGTAAGCTGTACGGCGAGAGGGTTGTTCGAACCGTTATTTTAGCAGACCTCGTTGTCTCGTTATTCGTATGGAACCATCACATGCTTGCAGATACGCCGCAGCCATTCATTCTCCAAATACAGGGACAGGTATTCACGTGGGGAGAACTGTTGACGATGGGTCTCACGATCTTCGCAGTCCTCGCGACGATTTGGGGAGCTAGACCAGTAAAATATTCAGCACCTCTTAAGTTCGTTTTAGCCTCGATAAGTGGCTATGCCATTGGTGGCCTTGCAGGCATAATTCAGGCGAACTATGCGTCAAACAGATTCTTTCACAATACTCAGTGGGTAATTGGAATTCATGGGCATATTCAGCTGCTTGTCGGTCTCTCGTTGACAATCTTTGCGGCGATATATGCATTGTTTCCGCTCCTGACGGGTAGGATGCTTAACGAGCGGTTGGCTGATATTCATCTATTATTGATGACCATCGGCGGTGTCGTCATGGGGCTGGCCATGGGCATGGCTGGCACGTTAGGAATGCTGAGGAGGATGCTTTATCCGATGGGCCTCGGGATATACGAGCCGTTCATGAACGTCGCTCTGTTAGGAGCGTTAATGATGGCTACGGGATTTGCAGTATTTCTAATCAACGTTATAAGAACTGTCGGGTTGACTACGATAATCAAACTGTTTCTGCCTCAGAGATAATTTTTCTATCTTTTATTGTGAGGAGCTTATCTGGCTAAGCTTTTCTAGGAGCTCTAATACGTGTTTTCCCTCCTCTGTCAGTATGTAGTGTTTTACTCGTCCGTTTCCCTCGCTGGTCTCCTTTATGAGCCCGTAGGTTAGTAGGACCTCGATGTGTCTGTCGACTGCCTTCCAGTCAAGGCCGAGCTCGTTCGCTAGTTGCTGCCTATTCATGGGTTTCTCGAGTGTTTGGAGTATGCGCATCCGGGTGCCTGAGCCACGCATCTTTACTAGGAGCTTGAAGACCGAGTAGTCGAACATGCTTTTAGACCAGACTGACCTGACGATTCCTTTGTAGGCGAGGGCTGCTGCCAATCCTCCCCACGCCGCTGCGGCAATATAGGACGAAGCATTTATCAGGAGCACCCTATTGTCTATAGGTGCTTGCGCCTCTGCCCTGAGCGGCGCCCCAGCCTCCATGACCTTTGTCTCGGCGACCGAGTATAGCATGTAGACCCATGTGCCCGTAGATGTAATGGCTATGATTAATGATACGTAGATGAGGATATTCAAGGGCCTCAACTGTTACTGCACCTACTCTGCTCTCCCTAACACTATGTCTTGGGATATATATTAAGAAATGTCCGATGCTAGTGTTGTTCTGTGCCCAATTCTTCTAGGTCGGCCACGATTTTCCTGAGTGCTTCTTTTTCTTTTTCGTCGAGCTCTGTAAGTGGTGGCCTCACGGTCGGCTCTATCTTGTGGCCGCTGATGACCATCGCTTGCTTGACCAGCGCTGCTGGCTTCCTAAGCCTGCGCCTCATCTCGAAGTAGCTACTCATCGCTCGATATATCCTCCTAGCCCTCTCTATTCTTCCATCGACGATGGATGTGTAGAGCATCCTCATGACGCGTGGATTGAAGTTTGCCATGCTCGTGAAGGCTCCTGGAGAGCCGGCAACGAGTCCATGGAAGCAGTAGGGCTCGTTTCCCAGAAGGACCGTGATCTTATCGCTAAGCCTGTTCAGCCTGAAGGAGAATTCAGCCATGTCAGTCGTCGAGTCCTTCAAACCGACTATGCTTGGTATCCTCTCAACAAGTTCCTCAAGGTCGACCGTCGGTATCTCATATCCGAGAGCGTCTGGAAAGTTATAGACAATTATTCCTAAATCCGTCGAAGAGGCGACAAGTTCGAAGTGACGGAGTATTCCCTGAAAATTATACTTCGAGTAGAAGGCGGGCAGTACTAGTAGTCCATCAGCGCCTATGTCTTCCGCCATCTTTGCCCTCCTAGCAGCCACAATGCTAGAAGTGCTCGAAACACCCGCTATGACTGGAATCCTACCATTGACCTCGTCTGCAGTTATCTCGATGATTCGACCCACCTCGTCATCAGTGAGGGAGTTCCACTCACCCATCGATCCACAAGGCACAATAGCGTCCAGCCCATTCTCGACTAGGAAACTCGCAACACTCCTTACTCCCTCCTCGTCGAGTGATAGATCCTTCTTGAAGGGGGTCACACTCACTGCTATGAGCCCCCTAAGATTGCTCCTAACCTTATTCTTGCCCATGACTTGGCAGATATTATTGGAACTATTCGGATAAAAACTTAGAGTCAACGGACACAACGTTCTTCCTTAGTCGAACTATTGACTCGCCGTTTAGTCCTGCCTCCCTCATCAATAATTCTCTAAGCGCGGTCTGAACGACCTCGCTCCTACTGTGATAGAACTTCTGGTCCACAAGCATGTCCATAAGCTCAGCATATGACCTCGGGATGCTCACCGTGATCCTGACAATGTTAGATGACTTTTCCTTACTTGTCTTCAAATAGTCTCTGCCTCCCTCCCCCTAACCATCGTCATCTGTATGTCCTTCGTAATAATGGTTTTGATCGCCGCATCCTGTCTCGTCTAGTTCCACAATCTCGGCCAATGTCTCCTGGACAGGCTCACCCCCCATACTAGCCGAGTCATTCCTAAACTCAATCCAGGCAGATTCACACGGCATTGAGGGAACTACTAGATGAAAACTGCCCTCGCGTCCACGAACCTCGCCGACGCCAATCACGATATCTACGAACCCATAGCTGATATTCATTTTCGCCAAGAATTCGCGGGACCTCTTTATGAGTCCGCCGAGACCGGCTACTCTCTTCTCGATCTCCCTCCTAAGCCTTTCTCCGAGGAGTAGCCTCGACTCAGGGCTGACCCACTCGATTACCACATTTTTTCCAGCCACTTCTTCCACAAACCAGAGCTGCTCAATCATCACGCGTCTGGCTTCAACCAGTAAAGGACATTAAAAATAATTTTCCAGATACAGGGAGTCTCAGGAATTGAGACTGAAATTCTAGAAAACTCGAAAAAGGAATGACTGGCGAGCAGCGGCTTATTTGGCGGCGCTACGGCTGCTTGGTACCGGCTCTGAAGGATTGGCCAGCCTCTTTCAAAAATCTTAGCAATTCCTCATCCATCGTGACTATGACCTTGCCGTTGTCTTTCCTCTTTGTTAGTAGTCCCCTGCTGGCAAGCCTCGTGATTATTCTGTGGACCTTCAGCTTGCTCAGTCCAGTCTTGTATGGAATCTCGCGCTGAAGCATCGAGCCGTTTGACTCCACTAGGACCTCGACGACCCTTGCCTCCTCCTCGGTCAAGAGCTTCGAGAGCAGAACCGCAAGTCTCTGATCATCCCTCCTCTCTACAACCACGCTGGCCTTAGTCGTCACTGGTTGTTGAGAGAAGAGACGCGAAGTGATGTACAGTGCCACACCAGTAATGATGAATATGAATGCTGGGATTAGGATTGAGGAGCCTTGCCACGGAGTTGCTGCGGCCAACAAGAGCCCAAGCAGCACGAGGGCGAGTGATGGATGCTTCTTTACCCAATCAATAAGCTGGCTGATCAACCTAAGGACGATGTCTGCCATCCTCTCGAGCCTGCCACTCAATTCTTTCGAGTTCACCTGAAATATTCTGTCTGGGTAGGCATTAAATCCTTCTGGTTATTTTTCCGCATATACAGTTTTTTATTGAGAACTATTGTGAAAGCGGCGGCCCAATTCGTTATATTTACTGCTAGGTTTATAGCAGATCGAAAATTGAGGTAATACGTAATGCAGCGGCGAAGACCATGCAGCGATGACGAGGCTAGTCATAGCGACGTAAAGCAAAAGCTAATCATAGCTCTGAGGAATAGAGTGATAGACGAGTACGCGCCAGTCAGGACTAGGAGGGGATATAGATACGTCGATGCTGAGAGATTGACGTCTCTCAGCTCGGAGCTTGTGAGGCAGATACTTGAGGAGCTCGCAGAGTCTGGAGAACTCTCTAGGAGACTAGTGCGTAGCTTAGCTTCATGTCCCTCATGCGGCTCCACCGAGCTACAACTAGTCATAGCCTGTAATAGATGCGGTTCTCAAAGAGTAAAGAAAGGAATAATCTACCAATGCGTCAGTTGTCATAACTACCTCCTGAAGGAAGATATATTGGGTGAAGGCAGGCTGAGGTGCCCGAAATGCGGAGCTGATAGGCCACGCTACCTCATTATGGGAAAATTCTACGCATGTCTTAACTGTAACTCAATTCCAGTGGAGCCGTCCTGGCGAGCCATGTGTAGGTCATGCGGCTCCATCTTTAATCAAGATGAGACAGATACGCTAGAGCTGTACTCCTACAGCCTCGATGGAAGAGACAGAAGCGAAGCGATATCTGAGTGGGCGCTAATGACTGCTGCGGAGGAGATTAGCAAGCTAGGATATAGCTTGAGGATCAACGAAGAGGTCAAGGGCCTGTCGGGAGTGATGCATCGATTCTCCGGCGTGGTCAGGGACTCCAGCAGCGATGCTGCCAAGCTAGTGCTGGACATAATTTCTTCAGACTCGGGGCTCGACGAGCAGCATGCGCTGTCATTTATCCTAAAAGTCAAGGACGTGAAGGCAGAGAATTCCCTATTAGTGGTAAATTCGAGGATAAGCGCCGAGGCTAGGAGGATAGTTGAGTCTCAGAAGATTAATCTACTCGTAGTGAAGAATTTACCAACGCTGCCATACAGGCTAAAACTACTCATTGGGAGCATCTTGTCAAAGAAGCCCCTGAGGCAGAAGGGCTTGAACTCCTCTGCCAAAATTCCTTAATTGAATATTTAGTTGTTAATAGTCATTGAGCTGTGGCTTCTAGGTATTGGTTTAGTAGAGTTTGGGGCGTGCGGCCCGTAGCCCTCCTTCTGTTTTAGGCGGGATTGGTCTTCTCGGTTCTGGAGCCTCGTCAGCGCTGCTCATTGGCCCCAGCCTTTCTCCCCTGGGTCGCCCGTTTCATCCATTCTCCACGCGTCATCGCCGGCTTGATCGCCGGATCATATTCATCTCGCGTGGAGGGGTCTCGTTTCTGTGGCGTTGCCGTGGGTCTCCCCACGCGCCTCGCGGCGCCAGGAGCGCTGACGGAGGGAGGAACTTCCCCGGGAGTCCCCCGAGGCCCGCCCAGCCGCTCGCCCAATAAATATCAATGTTGGGCCCTGCTTATCAACTCTCCTCTGCGGCTAAGTGAGTCAGTGCTGTCCAAGAGTCCTGACGGAGGAAATTTTCTAGTTAGGCGTTTTTAGGTGAATAGATACGTTATGAGGCTTATGTATGAGAAGAGCAGCATGGCTGGGAGCGTCCTTGAGTATCCTGAGCCGGTCGAGTGTGTGAGTATTGATGCGAGGATTAATAGCTGCCAGACGTGAGCTATCATGAATCCTATCTGTGCTGAGGCGACATCAAGCCGAAACCTTAGCAGGTCGGTGCAGATATATATTGCGACAGTATATGCAGCGACTGGGAGATAAGACATCGATGCAGACAATAGCAGTTGTCCCGGAGATCCACCATCCTTCCTCAGGGCGAGGTAGACTATAATTAAGTAGCCGAATAATGCTGATAAACTTGCCGGCCAGGCTGTTATTGATGGCTGTCCACTCCTGAAGTGTAGTAGGACTGGATAGACATTAATCTTTAATGATGTGTAGATTGTTGTTGCGAGGGCCGTGGCACCGATGGCGGCGATCGCTCCGAGTCTCCTACTGTCTAGTGATAGGAGATTGCCCAGCGTTAATACTTCCCACCACTCAGCCGCTCTAGGCTCCTCAGGAATTGTCTTCTCATCCATCAGTCTTCTAAGAAGCGCTCTGCCATTCTCGTTGAGCCTGAACCTGCCCCTCCCAGCAGACTCTACGTAGGGCTTCATCATCTCTAAGTGGTAGTAGAGGGTGCCGTAGCTAACGTTTGTGATTGACCTCAGCTCCGAGGCGCTGAGCTCTCCCCTAGAATATAGATTGAGTAGTATTCGTCGCCTGATGGGATTTTTCAAGACGGCGAACTCGTCTGACGACTCCCCGATGTCGCTCGTCATGCCGGTGACCTTCAGATTTAGAATAGCAGTCTTCTGTGTCCTTAATAACTATGCATCCTGAAATACCGTGGCATGATTCTCGTAATATATACGGCAGCATTTTTAGGATGCATGTTTTGATACTGCTCTTCGAATTTTCTCGAGAATTATAAATTTAATTGGCTGAGAAGTTCCTATTCATAACAAGGACGGAGAACATGGTCAAGTACTCGACGATAATTGCGCTAGTGATGGTTTGTCTACTAATCCTATCCACACCGCTAATAGAGACGGCGCAAGCGGCAGAGAAGAAAAAAGACAAGACAGATGAAAAGAAGGGAAAAGATATACAGGTCGAGAAGGCGAGGGAGGCTATAGCCTCCGCCGAGCAGGCAATCAGCGAGGCTGAGAGAAAGATCAACGAAGCAGAAGGGACGGGCGTAGACGTCTCAGAGGCTATGGACGCGTTGAGGGAGGGAAAAGAGCTGCTCAACGAAGCGAAGAAACTTCTCAGCGACGATCCACAGAGAGCAGCCACAGTCGCTAAGAGGGCTGAGAACATGGCTAGGATGGCCGTCAGTCTAGTAGAGAAGGCATCGAGGAAAGAAGAAACGAAGACTGAGGAACAGCTAAAGAATTATCGAGAACTGGTCAACGAGACTAGAGACACCATCGCGAGGGCTAGGGAAGCAATAGAGGAGACGACTAGGTCTGGGGGCAACGTTTCTGAGGCACTGCAGCTGATAGTGCAGGCAGAAGAGCTGCTGAGGGAGGCGGAGTCTCAGCTCGAGGTTAGGATGGAGGAGGCAGTGAGGCTGGCCACCCAAGCGAGAATACTCGCTGAGAAAGGCCTGAGGATCTCCGAGAACATCAGGGAGGAGACTAGGGCTAGGGTGGAGCTGAGATTAAAGATAGAGGAGGCTGAAGAGACAATTACGCAGGCCCAACAAGCAATCGAGGAGACAAGATCAAAACTTTCCAGCACGGACCTAGATGAAAACTCAGCAAAACCCTTGAGAGAGATCCTCGACCAAGCGGTAGAATTGCTGGAGAGGGCTAGGGAGAAGCTGTCTACGAATCCTGAGGCTGCTAGAGCACTTGCAGATACCGCGATGAGAATGGCGACCCAAGTTTCTGAGAGGATTGAGGAGCGCCTGAGGAGCCAAGTACAGGTCAAGGCCGGAGAAGAACTTAACTTATCAATTAGTGGAAACTTATCATCGCGTGGAAACGAGTTTAGAGTCGAGAACAAGCTACAATTCACTAATGGGCTCGTCTCTATGACAATGGAGAGGAGAATGGAGAAGAGAATGGAGAACGGCACAATCCACGTGGAGATTGTGAGGGAACGCATACTAGTCGTCGGAAACAAAACACTCATAGAACAGTCAAGAATAATTGAGAGAGACGGAGTAATCATTGAGAAGGAGGAAACCACCGAGGAACTCAACGACACAGCGACGGCAACTATTCTCCAGATAAAGCAAAGAGAAGTGAATATAACGAAGATCGACCAAGCCGTCAACGTTGAGATGCTCCAAAGAAGCGACGAACAGCTGAGGTTCCGCGTCTCCGGGCCTAATGGCCTAGGCCCAAGAATAATGATTATTCAGCTCGATGCTGGCGTCGTCAGACTTGCGGAGGAGGACGGACTAGTCGTCATGGTGAATGGGGAGGAGGCAAAATTGGCAGATAGCGTATACGACCTGCTCGCCGGAGTGAGTGAGGAGCCTGCATATGTCTTGGTAAAGACGACCTCTGGCTACCAAGTCATGGTCTACTTCCCGCACTTCTCTGAGTACATCGTCGAGATTAGAGCAATCGTTATGAGAATTCTCGGCGCCTTCCTAGACCCGCAGACAGCAATACTGGCGACGACGGCTGCGACGATGACTATAGCAGTAATCATGGCTCTAAACATGTATAGGAAGCACGCGGCTAGGGGCAGGGTACTAAAGCTCTGGTGAATAGACACCGCCACTTAGCATGTCCCAAGAGCGAAGCCATTGGTTGAGACCTAACTTATATATGGTGCGAATCATTCTAAGAAACAGTCAATGAACAGCATGGGCGTTCTGCTGGACTCGACTCTGAGGGAGGGCGAGCTATTCAAGACGTTTCCCCTCAGGGTAAAGCTTAGGATTGCAGAACTGCTGGCGAGGATCGGTGTGAGACGCGTGGAGCTTACTGTTGACTATCCGCCGAGGACGCGGAGAGAGGAGATCGAGCCTATCGTCAAACTGCTAAACGATCACGGCGTCGAGGTAGTTATGCATGGAAGAGCATACATGAGGGACATCGAGGCGATGAGCAGCTACGACGTCTACGGAGTAGCAGTATACATGGCTGTCTCCCAGATCCACCTAGACTACAAGCTCGGAGGAATACATATCGGCGAGGCGCTCGAGAGGGTAAGAGAAGCAGTCGAGGCCGCGTCTAGAAACGGGTACCGCTACGTCAGGGCGACACTCGAGGATGTCACGCGGCTATACATGGAGGGAAAGACTGAGGAGCTGGACAGACTCTTCGAAGTGACCAAAGAGCTTAGAGATGCTGGAGCCACGCTTGTCAGTGTTCCAGACACAGCCGGACTCATGACGCCACCCATCGCGAGGGATTTCTTCCAATACGCAATGAGCAAGTCTTCGTTATCGCTTGCTTGTCACTTCCACAACGACTATGGATATGCCTCTGCAAACACTGTAGAGGCACTCTTGATGGGCGCTGCCGAGGCCCATGTGAGCATTTATGGAATAGGGGATAGGAACGGGATTGCCGACCTATACGAAGTTGCCACGGCCATGCATGACATCCACGGAATAGATCTAGGAATAAAGAGAGAGACGCTGACTGGTGCGTACAGAGAGTTCAGCAGGTTGACGGGAATAAAGGCCTCGTGGAGGCACCCACTCTCAGAGGAGGCCAGGACGATTAGGGCGGGTGTCCACCAGTCAATGGCCATAAAGAAGCCCGAGGGATACATTCCCCCACTCAAGCTGAAGTTTGACTTTGAGACTGTCAAATACGCGGCTACTCCGCACCTCAGCCATAAAGTCATAGCCGAGATCGCTAGGAGGAGTGGACGCGAGATAGATCCAGAAACAGCGAGAACGGCGGCCGAGAGGCTTGCACAGTACTACGCTGAACATGAGGGACAGGTAACCATCAGGGGAATCACGGAGCTGCTAAGCTCATTTCTCGGATTCAGCGTAAACGAGAGCAGCGTGAGGAGCCTCTTCGGCGAGGAGAGGGTCTACGTGCTCGTCAAGGTCCGTCCACAGGCAGACACGCCTAGAATCGTGAGCGAGATCATGAGCTGGGACGACGTGGACACAGTGGACGAGGTCTACGGCGACATGGACCTAGTAGTGACTGGCAGAATAAAGATCGGGACGGACAACCTCGTCGAGAGGATGCGCCGCCTATACTCGCAGGACTTCGAGCACATAAACGTACTGATAACTGACTAAACATTAACGGTTCGCCGCAATTTGGTTTAAATATGATGGGAAATAGGTGGGAAAAGACCGAAAATTTCACAGTTATATCCTAATCTGGACGTTTTTTGTTAAATCCAGAGGGAAACGTTGAAATTCTGGCTTAATAATCAATTCTGGAATAAATGCATCGTGGTAGAGTGATACCCCCGCTAGAAGAGATAACCATTGAGGGATTTAGAGAAAGCTTCAGGAGAATAATAGAGCTTAAGGAGAGAAGCGGTATAAAGGCAATCCTGAACAATCCGCCCGACCTGTTTGAGAGAGCAAAGATGTACGGCACCCAGTACAGGAACGGATCGTGGGGATGGGCGTCAAATATCTGGCACAGATCTGCCGCGGGCTCAGTAGTAGTAGAGAAGGACGAAGACCTAAGGCGTGAGCATAAGTTCCTCATGATGAGGGTTCTGGAACACATACTCGCCCAGGGACCGCTCATACAGATCGACGCCATCCTAGGAAAGCCGGGGACAAGAGTAGAGATGAGATGCAGACTCTACTGCGACCCGCAGTTCCCCGACATTGCGTATAGGTGGAGGCAGCTCTGTTTTCCGGGAGATACCTCCAAGCAGCCAGACGTAGAGCTTTTCTGCATACCGCACTACCTCGGCAATCCAAACATACCTGGAACTGGTCAGATGCTACGCGTCCTACGTTTCCCGAACCACAACTACACAATAGTTACTTGCAGTTCTTATCAGGGCGAAGTTAAGAAGGGCTTCCTGACGCACTGGATATACCACGTATACAAGGCTGGAGGCATAGGCGAGCATGCAGCTCTGAGAGAGTTTACGGTTAAGACTGTCAAAGGTGACTTGAAAAGGGTGGTCATGTGTATATGGGGCTTGACGGGCTCAGGCAAATCAACGCACGGCATGTACATATTTAACGAGACAAACGCGAAGAAGTATGTTGAGAGATTCGGAGTAAATCCACTCGACTATGTCTCGGACCAAGTTATAAAAAACGACGACATAGTTGCGATATTTGAGGGCAGGGTTATTGGCTCTGAGTGTGGCACGTGGACAAAGACGGAGGACGTCGATCCAAGCCAAGTCGCTATATGGAACGCCGCCATGTCGCCTAGAGCACTCCATGAAAACACAGAGTTTGACTCTGATGGCAATCCATGCTTTGAGGGTAAGCTATTCACCTACTATGGGGTTCCCAACAGAAATTCAAGATCTGTCCTCCACCTCTCAGACACTGGATACTATGACGGTGATCCGGAGTCTAGTGGGCCGATGAACGTTGCTGTCTTCTTGTCGCCCGGATACTTCGTCGACTATGCGTGGGTCAGGATCACTGATCCGGCATTTGCTGCGAAGGTCTTAGCGGATGGTAGATCTGTTGGTCATCCAGCCCAGTCCCACGAAGCCTTCGGTGCAATATTCGAGACTAGGTATTGCCTTCCATTCACTATGGGGGTTAGCTCGACCGCGCATGTCGTTAGGTTCTATGAATTTTTGAAGAGGCGACAGGAGAGGGGGGACCTGCCCGAGATTTATCAGATAAACACTACGGGCCGAATAGTCGCAAAGTACAGATGGGTAAGAAAAATGGTTAATGGTGAGGAGGTGGAGGTGCCTGAGCCGCTGTTTGAGATAGATGAGCGTGGAGACAGAAGAATCATAGGTGGCACGTCTCCCACCATCGAGGAGACGGAACTATTCCTCCTCCAAGCAGTCAGGGGAGCAGTGAGGTATGAGCCTCACCCGATATGGGGAGATAAGGTCCTAGTGCCTGTCGAGGTCCCCGGGTTGTCTGGAGCGAGGTTAAGGGAGCTAAATCCATTCACTCATCTTCAATTCGATGAAGCGAGAAGACTCCTAAAGATACAGATAGAGCTGAGTAAGCGTCACCTCAACGTTCAGTGCCCGGGACTACCCAGAGAAATATATGAGGCCATGGACTTTGAATAGACGCAGTTCTATTATCGAGCCGTTTAGATAACTCTCCATGTCTATGTTTGGCCAAACTCAAGCATATCTATGTCTCAACCGAGCTGGAGAACTGGCCTGGCTGTAAAGCCCAGTATTTTTAGGATTACCGGGAGAACTCGGCAGACACATTTATAAGCAAGCACTTGACAATCATTATTTTGGCTCATGAATGCCTATCAGACTACACAATGACTGATAGGCAAGATGCGCGAGTAAATCAATTTACAATGAGCGCGTTCATTGGACGTGGAGCGCAGCAAAATAGGTTGCGCCTTGGCACTAAGCGGGGGCACGCCAGCCGGTGGATGCCTCGGCTTGGGCGCTGAAGAAGGACGTGGCAAGCTGCGATAAGCCCCGGGTAGCCGCAGGCGGGCTTCGATCCGGGGATCTCCTAATGGGACCTCCTGCGGTGGGCAACCACCGCGTTCCCGGGCCACGAGCCTGGGATCGGGAACCCCCCGAACGGAAGCATCCAAGTAGGGGGAGGAAAAGAAACCAAAACGGGATTCCCCTAGTAACGGCGAGTGAACGGGGAGGAGCCCAAACCGAACCTCCATGGGCAACCATGGAGGAGTGTGGGGTTATGGGCCGGGGGTCAGTCCTGATGGCTGAGCCGAAGTCCCCTGGAATGGGGCGCCATAGAGGGTGATAGCCCCGTAGGCGTAGGCCGGAGGGACGATGCCCCGTGTCCCAGAGTACCGCACCTCGGATATGGTGCGGGAAGTTGGGAGCCACTGGCTTCCAAGGCTAAATACGTCCCAAGACCGATAGCGTACCAGTAGCGTGAGCGAAAGGTGAAAAGTACCCCGGGAGGGGGGTGAAAAGCGCCTGAAACCGGCTGGTAACAGACGAGCACGGCCCGAAAGGGAAAATCCCCGCGAAGCTCCGACGAGGGGCGATGTGGGGACAATCCCAGGGTCGTGCACTCCGTCTTGAAACACGGGCCGGGGAGTTCACGGGTGTGGCGAGCCTAAGGGTTAAAAGCCCGAAGGCGTGGGGAAACCGACTAGCCCGCAGCCGGAGTTGGCTTCGGCGAGGGGCGGGGTCCGAAAGGGCCCGTAGTCACGCCCGTGAGGCTAGAAACCGGGCGATCTAGCCCTGGGCAGGGCGAAGCCGGGGGAAACCCCGGTCGAGGCCCGAATAGGGGTCTTGATGTGCAAATCGGTCCCCTGACCTGGGGCTAGGGGTTAAAAGCCAATCTAGCCCGGTGATAGCTAGTTCCCCCCGAAGTGTCTCGCAGGACAGCCCCGGGGGAGGCCGCCCGTGGGGTAGAGCACCGATGGGGGAGCAAGGGGCCGATGAGGCTCCACTCTCCTTTCGAACTCCGAATCCATGGGCGCCATAGATCCCGGGAGTGGGGTACTGGGGGTAAGCTCCTGGACCGAGAGGGGAACAACCCAGACCGCGGGTTAAGGCCCCAAAGTGCCCGCTAAGTGACAAACCAAAGGGCGTCTCCAGCCTAAAACAGCGGGGCCGTAGGCTTAGAAGCAGCCATCGGCTAAGAAGTGCGTAACAGCTTACCCGCCGAGGCTGGGGGCCCCGAAAATTGACGGGTCTAAGCGGGCCGCCGAAACCCGGGCTCACCCATGCAATGCAATGGGTGGGGGTAGGGGGGCGTGGCGGCTGGGCAGAAGCTGGGCCGTAAGGTCCAGTGGACCGGCCGCCAATGTAGATCCCGGTGGTAGTAGACAGCGAAGAGGGGTGAGAATCCCCTCCGCCTGAAGGGCACGGGTCTCCCGGCAATGCGTCGTCAGCCGGGAGTAAGCCGGTCCTAAGGCCGACCTTAACCGGGTAGGCCGAAGGGGAAACCGGTTAAGATTCCGGTGCCTCTCGGGTAGGTGCGGCAACGCAAGCCAAGCTCCTGACGCTTCGGGGTAGGCCGAGCAGGGCCGTAGCTCTGTCCAAGCTCTCAAGCCTGGGGAGTGCCGTAATGGCGAGAACCAGGTGAAGGAGTGATGGGGCCGCCGTATGGTGGCTTCGGCTGATCCCTGGAGCCAGTGAAAAGGGAGCTTGGAACGATCCCGAGAGACCGTGCCTAGATCCGACACTGGTGCCCCTGGCTGAGAAGGCCAAGGCGTCTGGGGTGACTCCGGGCCAGGGAACTCGGCAAATTGGCCCCGTAACCTCGGGATAAGGGGTGCCTGCCATCCTTGCCGAAGAGGCTGGGTTGGCAGGTCGCAGTGACAAGGGGGTCCTGACTGTTTAATAAAAACATAGGAAGCCGCAAGGCCGAAAGGCTTTGAACGGCTTCTCAATCCTGGCCAGCACCGGTACCTGAACCCCGGGTCCAACCGGGATAAGGGCCGGCTAGCGCCGGGAGTAACTCTGACTCTCTTAAGGTAGCCAAATGCCTTGTCGGGTAAGTTCCGACGTGCATGAATGGATCAACGAGGGCCCCACTGTCCCGGTCCGGAGCCCCGTGAACCCACTTGACGTGGACGAACAGTCCACGAACCCCCAGTGGGGAGAGAAGACCCTGTGGAGCTTTACTGCAGCCAGTTGCTGCGGAGTGGTTTGGGACGCATAGCGTAGCCGGGAGCCGTCGATCCAGGCTTCTCCGGGAGCCTGGGGAGGCGCCAATGTAACACCGGCCGTCCTGAACTACCCCGCTAACCGGGGCCTGCGCCCTGGGACAACGGCTGGTGGGCAGTTTGGCTGGGGCGGCACTCCTCCGAAAAGATATCGGAGGAGCCCAAAGGTCGGCTCAGGCGGGACAGAAACCCGCCGTGGAGTGCAAGGGCAAAAGCCGGCCTGACAGGACCCTTGAACGCAAGGGGTCCTGAGGGGAAACCCGGGCCTAGCGATCCATCGGCTCCTACCAGTGGGGGCCGGTGGTGTCAGAAAAGTTACCCCAGGGATAACAGGCTCGTCGCGGGCGAGAGTCCCCATCGACCCCGCGGCTTGGTACCTCGATGTCGGCTCTTCCCATCCTGGCCTCGCAGCAGGGGCCAAGGGTGAGGCTGCTCGCCTATCAAAGGGGAACGTGAGCTGGGTTTAGACCGTCGCGAGACAGATCGGTTTCTACCTACTGGGGGTGCGGGCCGCCTGAGGGGAAGGCGCTCCTAGTACGAGAGGAACGGAGCGCCGGGGCCAACGGCGTACCGGTTGTCCTACAGGGCAACGCCGGGCAGCCGCGCCCCTGCGGATAAGAGCTGAAAGCATCTAAGCTCGAAGCCGCTCCCAAAAATAGGCGGCCAATCGAGACCTATAGGGCCCGGCAACGGGCCTTGGGTCTCGACGAGGGCTCCCCTAGAAGAGGGGGTTGATGGGGTGGAGGTGTACGGGCGGAGGCTTAGGCCGGACGCCCTCAGCCTGCCACTCCCAAACGTCTGAGCCGCTTAGCACGCCTGGCGCAACCTATGCTAAGGCGCTCCACGTCCATTATGATAATTCCCTACGAGCCATATTTTTCGTGCTGTCGCGTTTTAGGATTTTTATTGTTTTGAGAAAAGTTAGGAATGCTGGGTGTCAGTTGACCCCCTTTATCCTCACTTATTCAGACGGGTGATGGATTCTTCATCCACCCGTACTCGTAGTAAGTTATGGCTGGGTATTTAACCTCAAGTCTACTCAGGGTCAATATCTCGGCATTGAGGGATCTACTCGCTCTGCGTATGCGTCTATTCCTCCGGCGAGGTTATACGACCTCCTGAGCCCTAGCTCTCTCAAGAGCTTCACGGCTTGTGCTGATCTGTAGCCTGAGTGGCAGTAGACGACTATCGGCTTCGTGGGGTCGAGCTCGTGTATCCTCGAGGGCAGCTGGCTGAGCGGTATCAGCTTTGCTCCCACTATGTGGCAGATCTCCCACTCGAATGGCTCCCTCACGTCTATGAGCTGAATCTCCTCTTTCTCAAGCTTCTCCTTCAGCTCCTCCGGAGTGATCTCGAATTCTTCCTCTACTTCTCCACCCCTCCTGAGCCCGCAGAACTCCTCGTAGTCTATCAATTCCCTTATAGTGGGGTTCTCGCCGCAGACCGGGCAGTTCCTGTCCCTCTCTATTCTGAGCTCCCTAAACGAGAGTGAGAGTGCATCGACCATCAGTAGTCTTCCTATCAGCGGCTCGCCTATACCCATGATTAGCTTTATCGCCTCGCTTGCCTGTATGGTGCCGACGATTCCTGGAAGCACGCCCAGCACACCTCCCTCAGCGCAGGACGGCACCAAGTTTGGCGCAGGTGGCTCTGGATATAGGCACCTGTAGCACGGCCCCTTCTTGGGGTAGAAGACCGATACCTGCCCGTCAAACCTAAAGATGCTGCCATAAATCAGAGGTCTATCCAGAATGACACACGCGTCGTTCAGGAGATACCTCGCTGGGAAATTGTCAGTGGCGTCTATGACGACATCGTAGTTCTGAATGATCTCTAGAGCGTTCGATGAACTGATCGCTTCGCCGTAGGTCTCTATCTCAACGTTGGGGTTCAGCCGGGACAGCCTATCTCTCGCCGCATCTATCTTCCTCTTCCCAACATCGTCCGTCGTGTAGATGATCTGTCTCTGAAGGTTTGTCTCCTCAACTACGTCGTGGTCGATGAGTCCAATCGTCCCAACACCAGCGGCGGCTAGATAGAGCGAGGCCACAGAACCCAGTCCTCCTACACCGACTATCAGCACCCTCGCGGCCTTGAGTCTCTTCTGACCTATCAGCCCAACGTCTGGAATTATTATCTGGCGGCCATAACGACGTATCTCTGATTGGCTGAGCTCTTTTAGCCTATCATCACTTATAACTCCTAGGCTGAGACCCGACACACCTCAGATAAACCCATCATCTCTTCTGACTCTTAAATCTAATCCAACTACACGTCTAAAATTTCCGCCAGATTTCTCAGGTTATTGTTTATTCTCTGATGCGAGCCTATAGGATGTTTGGAGTGCCTCCCAGTACGACGTGGGGTTGCCTATGTCCATGACGTATCCAGTATCTAGCTCCACGCCGTACACCTTGCCGCCCCAATCTATGCATTTCTGGATGCCGTCCGTTAGCTGAATCTCTCCCTTTTTGTCTGGCTTGACCTCCTCGAGCGCCCTGAAGATTGAGTCTCTAAAGGCGTATAGCGGCATTATCGCTAGGTCCGACCTAGGCCTCTCGGGCTTCTCCTCCACGCCCTCGATCTCTACTACTCCGCCACCTATGCTTCTACCCTCGACGACGCCGTAGATTCTCGGGTCTGCCACGCGTTTGAGCAGTATGACCGCGTCGGCTCCCGTCGACTCGAAGACCTCTATCACTCTTGATATGTGTCTGTTCCCGTCTGAGTGTATGTAGGTGTCGCCTGCCTGGACAACTAGTGGGTTATTGCCGACGACGTGTCTTGTCAGCAGTACTGCGTGTCCAAAGCCCAGCGGCGAGGGCTGGTTCACCCACGTCAGCACGCTGTCGCTCAGCATTCTGTAGAACTCGCTCACCATGCGTGAATGCTCGGTCTTTCCCCTCCTCTCCAGTTCCTCCACGAACTGGGCGTCAGGAGTGAAGTGGTCCTCGACCGCCCTCTTGCCACGACCCACGACGAATACGAACTCCCTGAACCCGTAGGAGTATAGCTGCTCAAAGACAAGCTGGAGCAGAGGCTTTAGGCAGGTTCCTCCCCTGCCGTCAGGCGCAAATATTGGGAGCATCTCTTTGGGCTGCTCCTTCGTCGCCGGCAGCAGGCGTGTTCCTAGGCCAGCGACTGGTAGGACGACCTTGTACTTCATCGCACTGCTCACGTCATAGTCCATATGTGCCTATCCAAATAAATGTTGTAATTTTTCTCTGTGCTGGGAAATCCTTAATTATTCGGTGCGTTATTAGACTTCTAGGCCTGTGTCATTCATATCGCAGCGTGGCTTGGAGTTTGTCAGGAGGGTCTTCAGGAAGTTCTACGCCGAGAACCCCGAAGTCATAAACGTTCCGAGACAGCCTGATAGGAGGGAGTATGGATACTTCCCTTTCGGCCAGAGCGTCATGGTCAGGCACCTCGCGTTCCAATCGGCAGATGAGGTGAGGGACGAGATTAGGAGAGTCGCGCCGCTCCACGTCTACCGCTCAGCTGCTTATTACATGTATCCGAGGGCACCGATGGAGGAGAAGTCGTGGCTCGGCGCGGACCTGGTCTTCGACATAGATGCGGACCATCTGGGCCTCTCCTGTGTCTCCAAGCATGCTTACAGCGTCTGCCCAGTGCATGGCCTGTCCGAGAAGGTGGACGGGAAGTGTGCTGAGTGTGGCTCATCCATGATTGAAGTAGACTGGGTCTGCGAGAACTGCATCAGGTCCGCTAGGGCCGAGACCGCCAAGCTCGTGAATGTCTTGATGGATGATTTCGGAGTCCCCGAGAGCGAGCTAGAGGTGGGCTTCTCAGGAAACAGGGGCTTCCATGTCACGGTCTACTCAGAGGCCTTCAAGCTCCTAGACTCGATGTCCAGGAGAGAGATAGTTAGCTACCTGCTGGGCGAGGGACTCCAGCCCAGGCTGCATGGAATACCCGGATCCGAGCCTGGCAGACGTGGGAGGCCGAGATACGAAGACTATCCCGAGCCTCTCCTCGACTCTTGGGGATGGAGGGGTCGGATCATCAGGAGAATGTATACATTGATAAGCAGCGGAGCCGCTGAGAGGCTTGAACCCCTAAGCGCTAAGCCTGACCTGGCTAAAAAAGTCAGGGAGGTCTGGAGCTTGGAGCCGAGCTGGAGTGTTGCACCTCTGAGCTTCTGGTCGAGGCTCTCGTCGGAGGCCGTGAGCATCGAGTCTGTGCGGATAGACCCAGTAGTGACGACGGACATTCATAGATTGATGAGGATGAGCGGCACCCTGAACGGAAAGACCGGCCTGCTGGCGGCGCTCATACCTTTAGACGAGGTTGAGGGAGCTGATCCTCTCAGAGACGCTGCAGTCCTGAAAAGCAGCTATATGGTTAAGCTGAGGGTTGTCTATGCTCCTGCATTCAGCCTCGGCGGCGACTCATTTGACGAGGTGGCTGAGCCGAGGGAGCTAGAGCTACCTCTCCACGCCGCTGTATACCTCATTTTGAGAGGACTGGCAGACCCAGTCAAGCCCTGATGCGGCTTTGCCACACGGCCAGGCAGATGGGCGTCTAAATCCCTATTATAGACTGTGTCTCAACTTATGTAAGAGATGTCGGAAGCATACGCCCAGACCGTGGAGATATGGAGGGCTGAGAGCTCCTCGGAAAGGTTGGCGCCCATTCCTAAGGACTGGCCTGAGAACCTTAGGAGCTATGCGTCTAGGCTCAGGATGGAGATCAGGCTTGCAGTCGATAAGAAATCAATCAGCACAATCCTAAAGGAGGAAGAGCTGAGAATACTCTCCTCACTAGTCAGGAAGATATTCATGCTTAGGATGAGGAAGATCATAGATGCCGCTCTGAGAGAGGCGCCCCTAGAAAACATGCTCGAGTTTGAGGAAGAGATGTATAAGGCGTTCCAGAAGCTTGGGCGAACCTACCTCGAGGCAGTCTACGAGGTGGCTGAGACGCTGAGCCTGAGGCCGAGGATAAAGATGAATGGAAAGATCCTAGTCGTGATGCTTAGAGATACCTCGGCCATCGTGGACAGGAAGGGACAGGTGCATGGACCTTTCAAGGAGGGCGACATAGCGCTCATCCCACCCGAGTCGGCCGAACTCCTCGAGAAGGGCGGATACGCAAGGCGGTTACCAGACCCTAGGTGATGAGTAGCGTTGAAGGCGAGAGCAGTCACGGTCATCGGCCTCGGATATGTCGGCGTCGTTACTGCCGCTTGTCTCTCAAGCAGGGGAGTCACTACTTACTGCTATGACATCGATGCAGAGAAGCTCTCAAAGATTAGGAATGGAGAGGCACCGATATACGAGCCAGGACTAGAAGACCTACTTCGAGCAACTGCCGCGAATAAAACGCTGAGAACGATAGATGATCCATCGGAAGGCATAGCTAACAGTGGATACACCTTCATAACTGTTGGCACTCCATCCCTCAGCGACGGGTCGGCAGACCTATCCCAAGTATTCGAGGCAGCTGAGACCGTTGGGAAATGCCTAGGAAAGCTTGATGGGCGGCACCTCGTAGTCTTAAGGAGCACCGTCCCTCCTGGAACGACGATCGGCCCATTCCTGAAGAGGCTCGAGGAAGCTTCTGGCAGAAAGTGCGGCCCAGATTTTGGGCTCTGCTTTAACCCGGAGTTTCTCAGGGAGGGGAGCGCTGTCGAGGACACGCTTAACCCCGACCGCATCGTTATTGGATGCGTAGACCAACAGTCGGGCGAGGAGCTGCTCAGCCTCTACAGAGTTCTTCACGGAGAGCGTCTCCCGCCAGTAATCATGACTACGCCGACGAATGCTGAGCTAATAAAGTATGCGAATAACGCCTTCCTCGCGATGAAGATCAGCTTCATAAACATGATCTCGAGGCTCTGCGAGAAGCTGCCTGGTGGAGACGTGGACGAGGTCGCTGCTGGGATAGGCGCTGACAAGAGAATTGGCCCACACTTCTTGAAGGCAGGGCTAGGCTGGGGAGGCTCGTGCTTCCCCAAAGACCTCAGGGCCCTCAGGAGAGTATTCCTAGACCTCGGATTGAAGCCGCACCTCATAGACGCGACCATCGAGATAAATGATGGACAAGTCGAGTGGGTATGCAGACTCCTCGAACATGAGTTATCAACAATCCGTGGGAAAAGAATAGCGATCCTAGGAGCGGCCTTCAAGGAGTTTACAGACGACGTCAGGGAGTCCCAGGCAGTCAAGCTTGCAAACATGCTCATATCTAGTGGAGCCTCTGTCTCGATCTTCGACCCCGCAGCCGCTCATAACGTCTCGAAGATTGTTGGGAGAAGAGCCACCATAGCCACAACGATTGACGAATGCGTTAAGGATGCAGACGCGGTCGTCATAGCTACTCCCTGGCCAATATTCAGATCACTCACTCCGGACAAGCTTAGAGGAAAAATGAGGGGAAAAATAATTATTGATGCTAGGAGGGTTCTTGATCCGAAACTCTTCGAGTCAAGCGGATTTAGGCTGATTGTCCTCGGTAGCTATATTGAGAGCCACTCGAAGTAGTCAGCATCACGGCCTGAGCTGTCGCGCCGCTGCTCAGATCTGTGACGACCTTAGCCACGTAGAACGTCATCGATGTACCATCCCTCAGCGTTGCTGTGACCTTTAGCGCATCAATCTTTACTTCGTGTCCCTTTACTATCACGTCGTCGACGAATAGGTGAATGAATGATTTGACCTCGCCGTTTATGATCCAGCGATTCGGCGCCCTAAACACTACATTGGATCCACTCACGCTCAGCACTATCAGTCCCTGCTCAGCGTCAGTGAATTTCCCAGTGATTGATACTTCTTCGACCGTGAACGTAGCGTTCTCGAAGCATTGACGCATCCTCAGCCTCTCCGTAATAGTTAATGCGTTTGAGTAGGAGTGATACTTGAACTGCATCCTGCTCCACTGATTATTTTCCTGCCAGCTTCTAAGCTGTGTTGATGCTTGCTGGCTATTTATGAATGCGGCGCTTGCATACTGAGTCATCAGTACTGTCAGCACAACTCCGATCAGGACTGTGCTGATTATCCCAGTTATCCAGACCTTCTTCATGTTCATCCTGAGACTCCTTATCTGGCCAGAGTTATTAAAGGATGGTGTATGAATCGTCTATGAATGATGCAATAAAACTATAAGCATCCAGTTCAAGACATTATTGAGTTGCTGGAGGGGTATTTAGGAGTCATACGCTTCGACCTACTCATGGAGAGCATAGCGATGACACTTGCCTTCATCATCGCTGTCTTTGCCTTCAGGGCATACAGAGTCACCGACATGAAGCCCTTCCTCTATCTCGGAGTCGGATTCCTCCTTATGGGCATCGGAATGCTCTCACGCGTCACATCCATCAGCTACATCCTCTGGCTCATGAGATTCACCGACTGGCCAACCAATGTTTTTAGAAGGATGATTCAATCAGCAGAAATGACCTACTCTGGACTGAGAGTAGCTTCATACGTCGTCTTTGCTGCTACGTATGGATACGCATCGATGAGGAGGCTCTCGGCTTCGATGGCCATGCTGCCGCTACAGGTATTGGTCTACAGCCCGTTATTCGAGATGGTCTCTGCGCTTCTCCTCGCATTCGTAGTCGCTTGGACTGGGATCAACTATGCGCAGAACAAGACCACCGAGTCTGGACTAGTGCTTCTTGGTTTTTCACTGCTCCTCTTAAGCCACGTATTCTTCGTCTTCACACCCACTGGGGCTGGCTTTTACTTCTTTGCCCATCTACTACAGTTGCTTGCCCTCTGCTTCGTGATGTCGGCGGTAGTGAGGGCGAGCAGGATTTGAGTCAGTCCCTAAAGAAGGAGTATAGGTCTAAGCTCAGGATTTGCATAGACATTCTTGAGGCTATCTCGAAGGTGGGCTGGGCCCAGCAGTCATACCTCATGAGGGAGGCAAACCTATCATACGACAGACTCATCAAATATCTAGAATTCTTGTCGAGCAGGGGACTCATCGTCATTAACCAGTCCCAGAGTCTCTACTCCCTCAGCGACAAGGGCGCAGAGCTTCTAAACGAGTTCAAACGCTTTGAGAGACTCGCAAAGGCCTTCGGAGTCGATGTCTAAGACATCTTATAAGCCACTTATCCGTAGAGACCCATAGAAAAGTATTCTTTAATAGGATGCAGCCATTATAGATAATGGAATGATATCGCTCGTTGGCAGTCAGCGAGAGCTGCCTGGAGTTAGGCTTGAAAGAGCCTACGGCGTGGAGAGCCGCAAGGGCACCACGCTACTGAAGAGAGGCTTTGCCCACATGCTTAAGCACGGCGTCGTGATGGACGTTACGAGTGTGGAACAGGCGCAGATAGCTGAGGATGCCGGAGCAGTAGCGGTGATGGTTCTGGACAAGCTGCCCTACGACGTCAGAAAGGCGGGAGGAGTCGCTAGGACCGCCAGCCTCCGAATAATAGAGGAGATCATGGACCACATAACGATCCCGGTAATGGCTAAGTGCAGGATTGGACACACTTGGGAGGCCAGAGTGCTAGAGGAGATAGGAGTCGACATGATCGACGAGTCGGAGGTGCTGACACCCGCCGACGAGGAGCGCCACATCTGGAAGTGGGACTTCACGACACCGTTTGTCTGCGGCGCGAGAGACCTAGGAGAGGCATTGAGGAGGATTGAGGAGGGAGCAGCGATGATTAGGACCAAGGGCGAGCCGGGGACCGGAAACGTCGCAGAGGCAATCAGACACATGAGGATCCTCAGCAACGAGCTCAGGAGACTAGTGATTCTCTACCAGCAGAGCGATGAGCAGGAGCTTATAAAATTCGCCCGAGAGCTTAAAGTCTCCTACGAGCTTGCAGTCGAGACCGCTAGGCTTGGTAGGCTACCAGTCGTGAACTTCGCTGCTGGTGGAATAGCTACGCCTGCCGACGCAGCGATGATGATGAGCCTCGGATGCGACGGAATATTCGTCGGGTCTGGAATATTTAAATCAAGCGACCCGGAGCTCAGGGCCTCGGCAATCGTGCTCGCGACGACCTACTGGGACAGACCAGAGATCGTCGCTGAGGCTCAGAAGATGATTGATGAGTCGAAGTCAATGATGGGGATGGATGTAAAGAGCTTAGAGCTGAGGATGCAGGAGAGAGGCACGGGTTGAGTAGAATAACGATCGGCGTAACCTCCTTCCAGGGAGACGTAGAGGAGCACGTATTAGCCTCGAGAATGGCGCTTGGAAGGCTCGGAGTTGAGGGAGACGCAGTCTTCGTAAAGATGCCAGAGGAGATCGAGCGCGTCGACGCCCTTATCATTCCGGGCGGTGAGAGCACCGTGATGGGCAGGCTTGCGGTCTTCAGCAAGGCGCTCCAACTCATCAGGCAGAGAGTACTCGAGGGCCTGCCGGTACTAGGAACCTGCGCCGGCCTAATCATGCTTGCCAAGAGGGTCTACGACAGGGTGGTGGGAGAGACGAGACAGCAGCTCATAGGCGTATTGGACGTAACGGTTGAGAGGAACAGTTATGGAAGGCAGCGAGAATCATTCGAGACGATAATCGATCTGCCAGCACTCGGCGTCAACGGCTTCAAGGCAGTATTCATCAGGGCGCCCACGATCATAGACACTGGGCCGCAGGTAGAGGTGATCGCTAGTCTCGCCAATAGGCCCATCGCCGTCGTGCAGGAAAACGTCATGGGCACGACCTTCCATCCAGAGCTCTCGGGGAGCACGGCGTTTCACGAGCTACTCGTCAAAAAGGCCCAGAGATACAGGAAGCTCTAGACTCATAACAGGTTTTAGGGCTGGGGCTGCGTTAGTTGGTTGGATTTTTACATCGTGAACTCTACTGGCGGCTCGGACAGGAGGGTGAGATATGACCCAAGGCAGCCACGTGTAATATGTCTGACATATCCTCCATGTCACCCATGTCTCCCTTTTAATAACTAGGCCTAGTGTCTCATCGCCATGACTAGGAGACTGCCTACTGGCTATCTCGACTCGCTGCTGCCCAGCGTCGAGGAGATGATAGGTGGAAGCGAGAAGCAGCGCAGAGAAGCTAGGCCCGGACCCAAGTCGAAGATGAGGAAGATACACTTCTACGTCGACAACGAGGACTACGAGAGGCTGGGCCGAATAGTCGAGAAGCTGAGCGAGGAGCAGGGAATCCTAGCGGATAGGAGGGGGATCGCCTCGAAGGTTCTCAGGGCGGCCGTGAGGCTGGGTCTGAGGGAGATCGAGGAAAAAATCACCCATGGGTGACAGGTGCCACAAGGATGACATGGGTAATAACGGTGACAAACCAGAAGGGAGGAGTGGGGAAGACCACCAGCGTGATAAATATCTCGGCGGCTCTTGTCTCGAGACACGGCTACAGGGTCCTCCTCATAGACATGGATCCGCAGGGCCACCTAGGCCTATCGCTGGGCGTCAAGCCTGCTAGCACGGCGGACACGATCGCGGCTCCGCTCATGGGGCTTAGGAGGCTCTCCGAGGTGGCTCATGAAACGTCCATCAATGGTCTTAGAATCGTCCCGAGCAACGAGGATTTAGCCGCGGTCGAGGAGCAGCTCTCGAGGCAGCCAGGCAGGGAGGCAGTGCTTAGAGGAGTATTGACGGGCGAGATCTCTGAGTATGACGTCGTGATGATTGATACTCCTCCGAGCCTAGGCGTCCTAACCTTCAACGCCATCTACGCCGCAGACTATATCTTAGTGCCGGTACAACCGAGGCTCTATAGCATCGAGGGCCTCAGGCGACTCTACAAGATCCTAGAACTGATGAGGACTAGGCTTGGAAGGAAGATAGAGATACTTGGACACTTCCTGACGATGGTCGACAACAGGTATAGGATAACGCACGAGGTCAGGGAGGACCTGAGGGCGAGGCTCGGCGACGGCCTGTTGAGGTCAGAGATACCGAGCAGCGTCAGGGTTGAGGAGGGGCACTTCTATCGAAGCCCAGTCGTCGCCTACGCTCCAGACACGCCGGTCGCGTCTGCCTACGCCGAGCTTGCCTCAGAGATCATCAGCAGGTTGGCCTCATCCATGAATTCTCAGAGTATTACCTCGGCTGAGAAGGGCGCAGAGACTGAGCGGATTACTTTTTAGGAAGTTAGAGTCTACAAATTTGTCTAGCAGGAGGGGAGCGGAGGATTGGAGAGTTCCCAGCTCGTAGTAATTGAGGAAATCAGGCAGAAATGGCGTCAAGACCCGTTTCTGAGACTGCTGGCCCACTACTGCTCGCTGACCGAGAGGCAGTTGGAGGCGCTGCTGATCGAAGCGTCTGAGGAGACGGGCGAGCTGAAATTCTCTGAGAAGGCACGCCTGATGGGTATTACTAAGGGAAGCTACGCCCGCATACTGTCGCAGGCACTCAGAAACATTTCTCAGTCACTCTTCACGATCATACTTCTCAGCTACGTCGGCCTGCTCAACGACGACAAGCAGAGATGGTTCATAGAGCTGGGAGAGGCGGTCAGGGAGGGAAGGATAGACGATGCAATCCTCCTGCTAGAAGAGATGCAGACTCGGCTGAGGAAGCTCAGCAAATAAAAAATGAGTTACTCGCCTCCAAGCTGAACGGCCTTCTCTCTGAGTATTCTGTACTTGATGACTTGGGAGCCGGCGACCCTCTCTAGGAAGCCCCTGTCAGCTAGCCTGGCGAGATAAGTAGAGACCGTGCTGAGCGTTATTGGCTCCCTGTACTCGGCGACGTAGCTCTCCAAGGCGTCCTTAGAAGTGAAGGAGGACATCGGGAAATACTTCTCCAAGACTCTTGCCAGCCTCGTTAGCTTGTTCTCGGCCAGAGAGACTCTCTCAGGGTCTTCTCCGCCGCCGTAAAGCTCGACGAAGTCAGCCAGCTGGAGCAGCTTCTCCCTAGTTACCCTGCCCTCAAAGATCAGCGTAACCTTATCGCCGTCCTCGTCCGTCATCTCGAGCCTAATCTTGCGCTTAGCCGGCAACCCGTTAGCGGCCCATACATGGTGTTCGGATTTAATTCTTGACCCGACCCCCCGTCGAGTCCAGCCCAAGAGTAATACCCCGAGAATCTCTGCAGAGATGCTTGAGTAATAATCATCAGTTAAGCATGAATTGTTGGCCATAAAATCAACGCGTGTCGAAAATCAGGATGAGCTATGCGTATCCATTGGCCCCCGTGGGGGACTTATCACATATGTCTCCCATGTCCTATATGCATGACTAGTGTCCTCTCTCCCTGCTTACTATGCGTCCAAAATCTTCCACAAGCTCAGCCAGCCTATCCACGTGCTCCTCGGTGTGTGGAGCACTCAGACCGAAGTGCGGAACGTGAGGAGAGATGTAGTATACTCCGTTTACGAGCATGTAGTAGTAAAGCGCCTCTGCGAGTTCTTTATCCATGCCGCTGAGCGTGTCTCTCGGAGACCTCGGAGGCGATGGCGTGAACTGGAGCCCGAGAAGAGAGCCTACACCCGTGACGTATGCCTTAAGCCCTGAGCGTTCTACTGCCCCCCTGATCTTCCTCCTCGCGTATTCTCCAAGCCTGTTTAGCCTCTCTTGTATCTCTCCGCTCTCAAGCTCTCTTAGAAGCGTGTATCCGCAACGCGCGGCCAGCGGGTTGCCCGCGTATGTCCCGCCGTGGAAAGACCTCTCAGAGGGCTTTGTGTATCTAGTCGGGTCGAGACGCTTCATTATCTCAGACCTGCCGCCAAACGCGCCCATTGGCATGAAGCCACCGCCCAGAATCTTCCCAAAAATGGTCAGGTCTGGATAGACCCTGTATAATTCCTGCGCCCCTCCCGGACTCAGCCTAAACCCAGTGATGACCTCGTCGAAGACTAGCAGGGTGCCGGTCTCGTCGCACACTTCTCTTAGAGCCTTCACAAACTCTGCGTCGGCTGGGTGAAACGCTCCCTGTGAGGGTACGAGCTCGACGAAGACCGCGGCCAGCCTCCTACTCCTAATAATTTTGACAGCCCCATCAACGTCGTTGAACGGGAGAACGACCGTCAAGCCGGTCACTTCCTCCGGCAGTCCCGCCGAGGATGGAGCATCGAAGGGATAGCTCACTGCCTTGTGGAGCGCGTCATATCCACCGTGCCAACAGCCCTCGAGCTTCCCTATCTCCTTCCTACCCGTGTATGTCCTCACCGCCCTCACGGCATACATGTTTGCCTCGGTCCCGCTGTTCGCGAACCTTATCTGCTCGACGCTTCTGACCATTTTCTTCACCTGCTCAGCCAGCATTATCTCCCACTCATGCTCTAGGCCTAGGTGGGCGGCAAGCTCGAGCTGCTCCTTCGCAGCATCGACCACCTTTCTGTAGGCGTGCCCCATGATTAAGGCGAAGTGCCCCATCCAGAAGTCGACGTACCTGTTGCCGTCTACATCCCAAAAATAGCATCCCTCAGCCCTGGATGCGTATAGCGGATGCGGCGCGAGGTACCTCAACGGATAGTTGACCCCGCCCGGAATGCTCTGAACCGCCCTCCTAAACAGCGCCTCAGACTTCTTAGTCATCTCAAGGTACCTTGAGACCCACCCATCCTTGAGCGCCAATCTCGCTCTCCACCAGAAGTTAAGGCTGAGCCGGCCTAAATACTGAATGCATCAGCGGCAATTCATCAATCGTTAAAAGTCCAGGCCCTGCCCTCAAGACGAGAGGCGCCACGTTCAGTATGACCGAGACCGTCCCCAGGTCTCCTGGCGTACCGCTGCTCCTCCAAGTTATCGAGGGCTCTCCCCTGATCGTCACTTCCTCGTACTCCTCGGCGCCTACTAGTGCCCTGAACTCCAGCCTCACTGCCTCCCTGCCAGCGGATCGGACCACACATCTAGACTCCACTCCCCTAACCTCTCCAGGCCTGACAGTTATCCCAGCGCTCTCAAACGTCCTATCAGTCGCGACCGGGACCTGATCTTCCTCTACTCCGTCTACTCTAATTTTAAGCGCCTTGGCGATGAGGAGCGCGGACTCGGCCATACCGACGTGTCCCGTATATTCTCCCCTTCTGAGCTTCTCGCTGTACTCCTCCAGCCTCATGCCCACTCCGACCTTCTTCCTGAAGGGCAGCCTCCTCTTAGCAGCGTCAAGCTGCCTGACCGCGACTATCGATTCGACTGAGAGGCAGGGCGCGGTCATGAAGACCGGCAGGACGTCGAGTAGGTAGCCCGGGTTAATCCCAGCTCCTAGGACCGCTGCGCCGCTGTGTCTCGCGACCCTGTCAATCTCACCGGCGAGCTCCGGATACCGATAGTAGGGATAGACAAGCGTCTCGCAGGTCGAGACTATGCTTATGCCTTTCTCCACCGCGGGCCTGAACTGTCTGTAAGCCTGGTCCAGGTAGCTCGTCGTCGATTGGATCAAGACGTCGAAGTCCTCCTTCCTCATCAGCTCCTCGAGCGAGCCATAGACCTGTTTTCCAACCCTGCCAACGCCTGCGAGCTCGCCTACGTCTGCGCCTATCTTGGCCGGGTCTATATCGACGCCGCCGACGACGCTGTATCCCCTCTTAAGAGCACAACGAGCGACCAATCTTCCAATGTCTCCTAAGCCTAAAATTGCTACCCTCATGGAGTTTCTATCGATGCCTGAATATTTAATCCTTGGCGAGACGCGACGCACCTCACTAAGAAGGTGGTTAGTGATAAGCCTAATCAACGAGTACTCGATGAATTCTTATGGGGCGTTGATGTGGGGGATGCGCTGAGCTGTGAGGCACCCTGGGGTATCTGAGCCCCCAACTATCCCGCGGTATAATCTTTAAATCCGTCTAGAGGTCCTAAATGTTTGGTATGCGTCTACCCACTTATTCGACGCGGAGGGATGGCTGATGCATGGCCCATCCACCCTCCGCGGCAGGGACGTTGTGAGCTCTAAGGACTTCACGAGACCGGAGATCGAGCAGCTCTTTACGCTTACCACCGAGATGGAGACGCGTGGTGATAAGTATAGAGACTCTCTCAGGGGCAAGAAGGTGGCGCTGGTCTTTGTGGAGCCCTCGACTAGGACTTTCCACAGCTTCTTCGAAGCGACGAGAGCGCTGGGCGGAGAGGTCATGCCGATGAGCGACCCGTCGATGAGCTCATTAGCTAAAGGCGAGTCTCTCCACGACACGGTCAAGATGCTCGAGGGGTACGGCGCGGATTGCATAGTTCTCAGACATCCATGCAGGGGCGCGGCTAAGTATGCGGCCGAGGTTGCCGAGGTGCCTGTAATAAATGCTGGGAGCGGCAGCCAGGAGCACCCTACGCAGAGCATGATCGACCTCTACACGATTCTGAGGCGTAGGGGCAGCATAGACGGTGTGAGCATTGGCGCGCTTGGAGACCTAAGATTCTCTAGGACAGTGCCGTCGCTAAGCTATCTAGCCTCGCTGTTCAGCGGGGTCACGCTCTACTTCATGGCTCCGACGACTCTGCAGATAAAGCCTGAGGTCGAGCTATTCCTCAAGTCGAGGAACGTGAAGTATATGCGGATAGAGGACCCATCAGAGATTAGGAAGACGCTGAGGGAGATAGACGTGCTTTACGTTACTAGACTGCAAAAGGAGAGGTTCCCAGACCCGTCCGAGTATGAGAAGCTGCGTGGATCGTACGTCGTGAATAGGGAGCTGCTCAGCTATGCGAAGATCGACGTGGGAGTGATGCATCCACTACCTAGGGTTGATGAACTGTCGCCCGAGATAGACTCGACACCGAACGCGTGGTACTTCGATCAGGCGAGGTATGGGCTCCCGCTCAGGATGGCGCTCCTATACATGTTACTGGGAGGTGAAGAATGATGGGTGAGGAATCACTTCTGGTGCGTAAGATCGACTGGGGAACTGTGATTGACCACATACCCGCTTGGCGAGCCGGCCAAGTGATAAGGCTCCTAGGGATAGACCACCTCGTGAATAATCCGGAAGTCTCAGTCATAATTCTTAACAATGTTCCGAGCAGGAAGTACGGTAGGAAGGACATAGTGAAGATCTATCACTATTACATTAGTCAAGGCGAGTGCGATATCCTCTCGCTGATATTTCCAACGACCACGATCAACTACATCAAGGACTGGAGGGTAGAGAAGGTTAAGCCAAAGATCCCGGACAAGATCGTAGGCAGGGTTAGATGCCCTGAGGTCACGTGCATAACGAATAAGGAGAGGGAGCCGGTCAAGCCTAGATTCACCGTCCTGAAGGACTACGGCGTCGTCCAATGTGATTACTGCGACTCGCTGCTAGAATTCTCGAAGATTCCGGAGTACGTGATCGGCTGAATAGTCATGACTGACTGGGGACGAGTCGACCCGCATGTCCATTGTAGGGACTGGGGGGAGAGCTATAAAGCCACGATAAGGGAAGTCTACAGCCTTGCGAGGAGTCAGGGAGTCTCAGCCATCTTCGACATGCCTAACACTGACCCGCCAGTAACGACGCGCGAACTAGTTAGGAGGAGGCTTAGGACTGCCGCAGAGCAGGGAGTCGAGAAAGGCTACTATCTCTACGTTGCAGCGACCCGCAGCATGGAGCAGCTGGAGGAGGCTGTGAGGGCCGTGGAGGAGGAGCCGAGGGCAGTCGGTCTCAAGATGTATACTGCCCACATGAGGGGGCTTGAGGTTGAGAGTTTTGAGGACCAGCTCCGAGTGTATAAGGCGCTCGCAGACATGGGCTACAGAGGAGTCATCGCCGTCCACTGCGAGAAGACAAGCCTATTCAGGATGGAGCTCTGGAATCCTGCAGTGCCATCTAGCTGGTGCCTCGCCCATCCACCTGAGTCTGAGACCGAGTCTGTGAGAGACCAGATCACGGCAGTAAGGCAGACAGGATTTAGGGGGACGCTATACATCGTGCACGTATCTAGTCCGAGGACCGTCGAGCTCGTGTCCAAGGCGAAGGAGGAGGGAGTGAGAGTCGTCTGCGGAGTGACTCCGCATCACTTAATGATGTCTACCAGAGATATGGATGCTCCTGACGGTCTTCTCCTAAAGAGTAATCCACCGTTACGAGGGCCTGAAGATGCCCGGGGACTACTCGAGGCATTGAAGCGGGGCGAGATCGACTTCATCGAGACAGACCACGCGCCACACACGCTTCAGGAAAAGCTCAACCCGCCATACCTCTCAGGGATAAGGAGCCTCGAGAAATACTCTCAGCTACTCGCATGGCTTAGAGAAAAAAACACGCCAGAAAAACTTATCGACGACCTGACGATAAACAACGTAGTCAGAGTCTTCGGCGTCGAGCCTCCCTAATCCCTCATCCTACTTCTTCTTCCCTCTATTATTTCCGTTGTTGCCGCCTCCGTGATTATCCTTGCCCTTACTCTTCCCGCCACTATTCGTCTCTCCTTTTTCCTCGTTTCTCCTGCCGTTGTCTTTGCCTGTGTATGTCGTGGCTCCAATGCCTGTCTGACTGTCTAGCTGCGACATGAGGTAGTCTATCCGCTGTATCAGCTGTTGAGCCGCGGCGATTAGGCCGTCGGCAGTGGCCTCGTCTAGGTGCTTTCCACGCTGCGCCATCACCTCGTGGATGAAGGCGCTAAGCATATTTCTAGCCGCTCTCAGCATGTTCCTCGCAACGTGGGTCCTGCCCTCCGCGAGTAGCTCCTCAGCAGCCTCAACCTTCATCTTCGCATTCCTAAGCTTCGCCACCAAGCTATTGACGATCGGCGCATTGATTCCAGATGTGTTACTCAGCAGCTCGTCAAACAGTAGCTCCGTATTCGTGATGAGCGTCGAACTCGTGGTCTCAATCTTTACCTCGAATACTATCTCTGTTCCAGAGACTTCCACCACGACGCTGTACGTACCGTTAGGCGTATCATAGGGAATCACTATGCTTAGCGAGAACTCGCCATACTCGTCTGGATACGCGCTGCCAGTCGCAATTACTGATGAGTCATTCCTGAGGGCTGCTGTTACATCTCCGGTCGCTCCTCCACCAGTAACCACTATCGTCTCTTCAGCCGCGAAGACCTCTTTATTTATTCCAACTACGCCCAATGTGCCGCCTCCAAGCTCTTCGCCACTACTAGTCTTTAGGACGTAGCTGTATGTTCCAGGTTCTACGCTGTCTGTGCTCCATGACGCCTCACCAACAGGGTTTCCTTCGCTGTCAGTAGTGATTTCTATTTGATGAATCGTCTCGCCCTTTCTGGAAATCACTAAATAGTATGTCTGGTCAGGGTCTAATTTGCTCGGCAGACTGAACTTGACAGTCTCTCCGAGCTTATAGATTGATTTGTCGCTGGACACTGTAGAGGTCTCCTGGGCCAGCGTTATCGATGCGAGTGAGACAGGAGCCAGCAACGCCGCCACTAACAAGCACACCAAGGCCAAGCCGCTTCTACTAGATACCATCCGCATCATCAGTCTAAAAATAATGGTTTCTCCAAAGATAATACTTATGTGATACTGAGAGTATCAATATTCATCACGTAATTTTCGAATTTTCTCTAAATTCTTAAATCCAGCTTCAGCCTCCTCAACTTTGACATGGCGCTAACTACGCCCAGCTTAATTAAGGAAGAACACAAGGAGCTTCATAGATTACTCTCAAAACTATCAGCCATTAGGGGCAAAGTGGGTGAAGAGGCAAGAAAAGCTGAAGAAGCCTTGAAGCCGCACTTCAAGAAGGAAGAAGAGCTCGCCCTACCCCTCCTCGGCCTACTAAAGAACCTAGCAGAGGACAAGCCAATCGAAGATCCTCAGAGAGCCGCCGAACTCGCAGACAAATTCGCCGTAGAATATGAAAGGATGCTCCAAGAACACGCAGAAATATCGAAGACACTCGAGTCTCTAGAGGCCGCCGCAAGGAGAGCGAAGAAGAGGGCAGCCGTCACATTCGCCAAGAACCTCAGGCGCCACGCCAAGCTCGAGGAAGAAGTACTCTATCCCGCAGCATTACTAATCCGCAAGTCTCTGAGACGGTAGACGCGAATCTAAAAAATAAATAAGAGCATGATCTTTGATATTTGCTGATCTGTATGTCTAGTAAGATTCTTTTCACACCGATAAAGCTTGGCACGGTCGAAGTCAGAAACAGGGTTGCACTCGCGCCTATGGGGACTGGCCACTACAATCCTGACGGCACTGTCACAGAGGAGACGCTCAATTATGTCGAGGCGAGAGCTAAGGGCGGAGTCGGGCTGATAATAAGTCAGTTCACCGCGGCGACTAAGTTTCAGCGTTTTCCCTTGATGGCTGCGAATGATGATCGGCTTATTCCTAGCCTGAAGTCGTATGCCGATGCTGCTCATAGGTATGGAGCGAAGGTCTTTCTCCAGCTGGCCACGATGGGCGGCGCCGACCCGCTTGGCTCTTACGCTCCGTCGGCGATCGATATTCCGTGGTACTCGGTTCTTCCGAAGGAGCTGACGAAGGAGCAAGTCGAGAGGGTTATCGAGGAGTTTGTCCAGGCGGCTGTGAGGGCTAAGAAGGTTGGCTTCGACGGCGTCGAGCTCCACGGAGCCTATGGCTACCTCGTAGCGGAGTTCATCTCTGCCTTCAGCAATAAGAGGAGGGACGAGTATGGAGGCGACCTCGAGGGCAGGATGCGTGTGCCGGTCGAAATCGTCAGGGGCATCCACAGGGCCTGTGGTTCCGACTTCCCGGTTGGCTTCAAGTTTAACGCCTATGAGGAGGTGCCGGGTGGAAACGACCTCGAGACCGCTGTCAAGATTGCTAAGATCATGATTGATGAGGGAGTGGTCTATCTCCAGCCGGCCACGATGTCTACTGGCATCGCGGCGCTTGGACTCATGAAGTATCCGGGGGTGCCCATTCTTTACCACCCGCTCGACATCACGATTCCGGTTGCGGAGTACATTAAGCGGCATGTTGGCGACGCGGTTCCGGTAATGGCCTTTGGTGGAATTAAGGACCCAGAGTTCGCTGAGTCGATCCTGGCCGCTAAAAAGGCAGACATTGTTTGTCTGGGCAGGCAGCTCCTCGCTGATCCTGAGTGGGTCAACAAGGCTATGAGTGGTAGGCGGATCCGCCCCTGCATTAGGTGTAACGTCTGTCACTATGAGGCTGTTGCGTGGGTACGTAGGCTTACATGCACGGTGAATCCCTACCTCTTCAGGGAGAGGGAGGAGCCTCTGAAGCCTGCTGAGAGACGTAAGCGGGTCATGGTTGTGGGCGGCGGGCCAGCCGGAATGATGGCTGCGATGGTCGCTGCTAGGAGGGGCCACGAGGTAATGCTCTACGAGAAGGAGAAGGAGCTGGGAGGACTGATGATTCCTGGATGTCAGCCCCCATTCAAGAGAGACATACGTGAACTTCTAGAATATTTGAGGGCAGAAGTGGCTGAGAGCGGCGTTAAGGTGAAATTAGGGGTTGAGGTGACGCCGGACTTGGTTAGGAAGGTTAGTCCAGACGCACTTGTCATAGCTGTAGGCGCTAAGCCAGTGCGTCCAGACATAAAGGGCCTCGACAAGATTAAGACGCTCACGGCGGCAGAGGCGCTAATGAGCCCAGAGAAGGTCGGTAACGAGCCGGTGATAATTGGTGGAGGCACGACTGGCTGCGAGACGGCTCTGTACCTAGCCAGCCATGGTAAGAGCGTGACGATAATTGAGAAGATGGTTGAGCTTATGCCGTTTGACGAGGTTGGCTACAAGTACACCACGACGGTTCTGTGGGACATGTTGAAGAAGGCCGGCGTGAGGGCGCTCTGCAAGTCTGAGGTCCTAGAGGCAAAGCCATCATCAGTAGTGATGAGGATAGGCGAGAGCAAACCATTCGAGATAAGCACAGACACGGTGATACTATCGATAGGTTTGAGAGTGGATCAGCAGCTCGTAGACAACCTTAAAGCAGCCTGCAGAGAGTCCTACGTAATTGGAGACTCGCGAAGCCCGGGCCGCATAAAGGACGCCATCCATGACGGGGACAGAGTCGGCAGATTGATATAGAAAAACCAGACTATCTATTTAATTCCCCTTTTTCTCACTCTTGCATAATTATGGTGGGAAAAATCATTAGATTTCCGAGCACTACTCCAATCTCGGAGCGACAAGATATTCGAGTCTTCCGGCTGGGAATGGGAAGTGAAGCTTGATTGGCTTATTCGTGCTGAGCATTAGGGTGACCTCCTCAGAGATGTCCCTGCAGGGCTTGACTATCTTCTCGAGGTACGTGAGACTGAAGCTGGCGGAGACCTCCTTATCTGTCTGAATCTCAAAGACGAGTGCGCCCTGCTTCGAGAGCTTGTTCTGGACGGTGCTGGTCTCTCCCCTAGCGGTGAGTATGACCATCTCGGGCTGAATAGTAATCTTCATCGCGTCAGCTATTATTCCAGCGTCTTCGATTGCCTCCCAGAGAGCATCGGTGCTTAGCCTCGCCCTTGCCTCGAAGCTGAGCTTTGGACTAGCCATCGCTCCCGTACCCGCGGGCTCAAGCGTACTGAGCTGGAAGCTCCTCTCCCTAGAATAGGCAGAGTCGCTAAGCGTCATGGAGAGCTTCTTCTTCTCCGCGTCGTAAGAGAGCGTGAGAGCTTCTCCCTTCTTCGCCCTCTTAAGAAACTTTAGGAGGTCCTGCAGGTTAACCGTGAGTTCCAGCTCGCCCGTGACTGAGTACTCCTCAGCGGCCTCCTTGCTGAGCATAAAGTCTACCATGCTTATATGTGCTGGGTCCATTGATACGAGCTTCAATCCCTCAGAATCTATCTTGAACGTAGCCTCATCCACCACGGCCGAGATCGCCCTCATCAGGTCCGTCAAGTACTCTGCATTTGGTAGCCTCATAACGAACGACAACTTGCACTCTCCTGTATCAATTCAGCTAGAGGCCGCTTATAAAATTAAGCCCCGACGAATTGAGCGTGGAAACCCAATAGAATCAGCGCCCAACGAGTATCTACTGGAAATACGTCGCGGTCCAGAGGAAAAGCTGGCACAGTCACCAATCATCAGCTATGCCTCAGCCCTAATCACGCTGACCTCGAGCGTGCCGTAAATTATCTTTCTCCTGTCTATGAGGCGCCATCCAGCGCTTTCCATCGCTCTGCCAGCGATAACTGGCTTATTTGTGAGGAACATAACGGATACGCCGGGAATGGCCCTCGAGATGGTTTTGAAGGCCGAGGCGTAAAATTCCTCTGCGTGTCGAAGCCCTATCCTCACGCCGAAAGGAGGATTAGTCACTATCTTATCGACTTGTATGGATAGCCACTCATCGATCTTTCTCACGTCGCCCTGCATGAGCCTGACCACTCCTTCAAGCCCCGCGGCCCTGACGTTCATGGATGCGCCCTCAATTGACCTCGAGGAGGCATCTGTCCCAAGTATCTTCAGATCCCTCCAACGCTCCTCGGAGCCTCTGAGCCTCTCCCTGATGCTCTCCAGTTCCTCACTGCTGAAGATCTTCAAGCGATGCATCGCTAAGTCCCTGACCATAAGTCCAGGAGCAATCCTCAGCCCCATCAAGCCGGCCTCGATGGGGATTGTGCCGCTTCCGCAGAACGGGTCGAGGAGGGACTCCGAGGGGCTCCATTCGCTCAGCCTGAGCATCGAGGCAGCAATGGTTGCGGAGAGGGCGGCCCTATGGTGAAAAACTCTGTAATACCTATTGTGAAGGGAGCGGCCAGTAGTGTTCAGTCCCAGTATGAATTCAGAATCCCTGAGCAGCGCAAAAAGCTCAACATCCGGATTGTCTAGGTCTACCTTGAGCCTCACGCCTCTAGACTTTCTGTAGGACTCGATGACTCCACGCCCAACCGCCGCACTCACGTCCATGCTCGTGAATGGGTGAGATCCATGCCTCTCAGACCTCACTGCGAAGGACTGATCATCATCTATGAATTCGGAGTACTCCACCTCCCTCGCCGCCTTCTCAATATCGTCGAGGCTCTCCACCTCCCTCCTCACAAGCATCACGAATATCCTGTTGCAGCATCTCGAGGCATAATTCAACAATGCGGCATCCATGACGCTTCCACTGAAGATGACCTTTGCAACATCTCTCAATGCCTCCCTGCCAGTAAGCTCGCTAACCTCCTCCGCAGCGACGTCCTCTAGGCCAAACACGGTGGTCGCGAAGAACTCCAAGCCCTACTTAATCAATAACACATTCTCCACAACAGTATAAATACCAGAAAGGAAAGATTCAAGACGATGTGTAGCAAATCAAGTAATCCGGGTGTTAATCGGCCCAAGATATTCGTGACTCAGCCATTATTCCCCCAACACATGGAGCTTCTCAGACAATACTGCGACGTCGATGTCTATGATGCGGGTGGGCCGCCTCCCCGCTCCATCCTCCTCCAGAGGGCGAGGGACAAGGATGGAATAATCTGCATGGTTGGCGACAAGATCGACGCTGAGGTCATGGATCTTTCGCCTAATCTTGTAGTAATAAGCACAAACTCGGTCGGGTATGACCACATAGATGTGGAGGAGGCGACTAGGAGGGGGATATACGTCACCAACACGCCTGGAGTCTTGACGGAGGCTACCGCAGACCTTACGTGGGCACTCCTCCTAGCAGTTGCCCGAAGAATAGTCGAGGCAGACAACTACCTCAGGGCCGGCAAGTGGAAGATAGTGTGGACGCCGACGTTCTTCGTAGGCGCAGACGTTTATGGCAAGACCATAGGCATCATTGGGTTTGGAAGAATAGGCCAGGCAGTAGCTAAGAGAGCCAAGGGATTCGGGATGAAGATACTATATTACGACGTCGTTAGGGCGCCGCCAGAGCGAGAAGCAGAGTTAGGCGCAGAATTCGTCCCTCTTAAAGAACTCCTAAAGAACTCTGACTTCGTCTCAATACACGTCGCACTCACGAAGGAAACGAGACACATGATAGGCGAGAAAGAGCTCAGAATGATGAAGCCCACCGCATTCCTGATAAATACCAGCAGGGGACCAGTAGTTGACGAAGCCGCACTCGTCAAGGCGCTGGAAGAGAAATGGATCGCTGGAGCAGCGCTCGACGTCTTCGAGCAAGAGCCCGTAAGCCCAGATAACCCGCTCATAAAGTTCAGTAACGTTGTACTGACCCCACATATCGGAAGCGCCTCAATAAGCTCGAGAACAAAGATGTCAGAACTCGCCGCCACAAATCTGCTCTCAGTCCTGAGGGGGGAGGAGCCACCGCACCTCGTAAACCCAGAAGTCAAGAAAATCAGGCCCCTAAGCACGGTAAAAAAACTATAAAAGCCCTAGAAGCTTAATCAGCCGCACACACCAAAATATTTAGAATGGCCCAACCGCAGGTCACCAGAAGGAAACTCCTAAGGGCTAAACTATTCATTCCGCTAATAATCGGGGGAGGAGCACTAGCAGCCACGCTAGCAATATTAACCCAGAAACCCATAAACAACGACGTGAGGGAGAGACAGACCAGAACAAATCTAAGCACTATAAAACTCCCACCACCGAGGCTCGACGGCCCAATATCTCTCGAACAAGCAATACTGAGAAGAAGATCTAGAAGAGAATACACGGACAGGCCACTAAAACTAAGCGATGTCTCACAGCTACTATGGGCAGCGCAAGGGATAACAGAGCCAAAAGTCTGGGTCGGGCTTCGAAGTGCACCATCCGCTGGTGGACTGTACCCGCTCGAGCTATACGTCGCCGTAAAAAAGGGAGGCGTCCAAGAACTGGAGCCGGGAATATACCACTATAAGCCCCGAGAACATGAACTAGAATTAATAATCAAGGGAGACTTCAGCAGGCAACTCATGGCAGCATGCGTAGACCAAGAATGGGTAAGAGACGCTGCAATCAACATCATCTTCACTGCGGTCGTAGAGAGGACTAAGAAGAGGTACGGCGAGAGAGGATGGCAATACATCCTCCAAGAATCCGGACACGCAGCACAAAATGTATACTTACAGGCAGAGACGCTTGGACTAGGATGCGTCGTGATAGGCGCGTTCTACGAGTCAGAGATCGAGAAGATCCTAGACTTGCCAAGCGGAGAGATACCGATATACGTCATGCCGGTAGGCTCATTAGAGTAGTGCCAAAAAAACTATTAAATCAAAAGCTACTGATCAACTACATGATATACACTGAGCTAGGCAAGACAGGACTCAGGGTCTCCCAGATCGGAGTCGGCAGCTGGCAGATAGGCAGCAAGTCCTGGGGATGGGGAGACGAATACAGCGAGGAAGAAACAATTCAAGCGATCAGGACTGCCATAGAGCATGGAATAAACTTCATAGACACGGCGGAAATGTACGGCGACGGAGAGTCGGAGAGAGTAATCGGAAAGGCAATTAGGGACATGAGGGATAGAGTAGTCATCGCCACTAAGGTCTGGCCAACTCATCTAACATATGACGGCGTCCTAAAGGCCTGCGAGGGGAGCCTACGCAGGTTGGGCGTAGACGTAATCGACCTCTATCAGATCCACTGGCCCAACCCACTCATACCCATAAGCCAGACAATGAAGGCGATGGAGAGGCTCGTAAAGGACGGAAAAATCAGACACATAGGCGTCAGCAACTTCTCGTTAAAGAGACTCATCAAGGCGCAAGAAGCTCTTAAAAGCGAAGAGATAGTTTCTAACCAAGTAAAATACAACATGATTGAGAGGCAGGCAGAGGAGGAGCTGCTCCCCTTCGCCGAGAGAAACAAGATCTCGATAATTGCCTACAGCCCCCTCGCACAGGGACTGCTGACTGGAAAATACAGCCCGACCAACAGGCCACGCGACTACGTCAGGAGGATAAACATACTTTTTGATGAGGAAAATCTTAGAAGACTACAGCCCCTAATCCAACTGCTCAGAGAGATCGCAAACAAGAGGGGAAAGAAGCCCTCTCAAATCGCACTCAACTGGCTGATAAAGAGGCCAGAAGTAATAGCTATCCCGGGAGTCAAACGGCCAGCCCAGGCAGAGGAGAACGCGGGAGCTGCAGACTTCAGATTAACGGACGAAGAACTGAGAATGATCGAGGAGACTTTAGGGAATATTAAGATAAGGAGGGTAGCCAGCATGTTCAAGATTCCGCTACGCCTCCTGGTAGGGTAAATACATATATAATTTTGCTGATAGTAGGATTTGCAATGAGCGACTTGCAGCTAAGGATAGCACACATCTCTGATACTCATATCACTAGGTTCGGAATGCATCTTCCAGACATGCTCGATAGATGCATCTCACTCATATCCAAGCTGGAGCCAAAGCCCGACGTGATCGTCCACTCCGGAGACATCACTGACAACGGCGTGCTGGACGACTATGAATTAGCATCGGAGAAGCTCGGAGCCGTTCCCTACGAACTCTTAATAGCGCCGGGAAATCATGACGAGAGAAATAATGGCGACTCGCTTTTCAAGGAGATAATAGGCCCAGTAGACTTCGAGGCAAGCATAGGCAAGGCGGTCTTCCTACTGCTAGACAGCGCAGTCCCAGACTCTGATAATGGCAGGCTTGGTAGGCACCGGCAGGGACTAATCACTAGCAAGTTTAGAGCGCTGCCCGACGGCGTGCTAAAAATTCTCGTGCTACATCACCACATCATTCCTGTACCCTTCGCTGGCCGGGAGAAGGATATTCTCGAGGATGCCGGAGATGTCTTAAAGGTGATTCTCGACGCAGACGTTGACCTCGTGTTAATGGGGCATAGACACGTTAGGAATGCAATACAGGTTAATGGCACCGTCTTTGTTAATGCTGGGACAGTAGCATCAGTGAGGACTAGGGGGAGGCTGGGTAACAGCTTCAACGTGATAGACATATCAAAGGATGGCACAGTCAGCATTAAGGTCATGAACATAAGAAACGGTGAGGAAGAAACTGGCTGGCTCTTTAAGCTACGAAAGAAGGAAAACAAATAAGGAGTAATTCCAGAGTCGAGGTGGAGAAGGATGCCTGACAATAGATATTCACTAAATCGTGGAAGGACACTGCTACTTGGCGGCCCGGCTTCTGCTAGGGTCATAGATGGAGAAGTGGAAGTTTTTGGGTACAGGCCTAGGAGAGGAGAGACACTGATTTCTAGGCCTTGGAGAGTCTTGCCAATCCACGCGTTGACCGACACTGAGCTCGAGCTCTCGCTCGGCACCGGCCATTCCCTCGGCGTAGTGGAGGGCGATACTATTCCCAACTCGTGGCATGACTTATCAGAGACTATAGGAATGAATAGCCGAGTAATAGTTATCGGAGGCGTAGATTCTGGCAAGACATCAATCGTGACTTTACTTCATAATCGTGCCGTGAGGAGAGGCTTACAGACGGTGATCATTGACCTAGATGTCGGTCAGTCTGATATATGTCCACCCACGACGATGGCCAATTCCGGCCAGTATTCTAAGACCACGCCCTCTCTCCACCTAATTAGGCCGGAGAAGATCTATCCCTTTGGCTATACCTCACCGTCATACAACGCTAAGGAGGCGCTGGATAAGGCTAAGACTCTCCTAAGCGAGAGGAGGGACAGCTGCGTATTGATAAATACCGACGGATGGGTGGGTGAGGGAGCTGCTGACTGGTACAAGGCAAACCTCGTGAAATACGCAGCGCCTAGTCACGTCGTATTCCTAGGAGCTGAGCCGGGACCATTACTTGAAGAGGCAGTGAATAATTCAGGCGCAGAGGCAGTGAGGCTAGAGCCTCCTAAAGTTGTCGCTCCTCGAAGCCAAGAAGCAAGACGACTGATAAGGGAGATGAATTATGCAAGGTTTCTGAGGGGCGCGTCGCTGAGGACTATACCCCTCAGCTGGATCAGCTTTAAGATACTCGAACAGGAGGGGCAGAATTATCCAAGCATCGCTGAATACTTGACCGAAATTATTATGGATTCTGAGAAGTGTAGTTGTCAGGCTTCCAAAAAACTCGTCGGACATGAAGGACTTGACTTATCAGATATCGGTGTAGGAATAGTCTCATACGTGTTAGGCAGCGACGATTCCGTACTAAGCCTCGCACTATTCATGGGCATTGACTCGAAAAGACAGGCCGCGAGAATCTATACGCCTTTTAGCGATACAATAAAGAAACTAGCGGTAGGTGGAGTCATACTCTCGTCGACTGGCGAGGAGCTACATGTCTATCGCCAAAGATAATGATTCTCGAGGACTGTTAGCTAAACTATCTCGAGCTGCTCTTCCTCAAATCTCCAAGTAGACTCTTCTATTCTCCACGCGGCTATCTCTTCCACCCTTCCCTTTCTTACTGAGAGGATGACGTAGCTGAAGGTCGGGACTGCGTGTTCTTGGTCGTACGTGCTTGGCACTGCGGGAGCGTCTGGATGGCTGTGAAATATTCCCAGCACTATGAGTCCGTCTCTATATTGTTGGTCCTCTATCTTCATGTATTCTAGGGGATCAATCAAGTATCGATTGTGTCTAGGACCAGCGTAGACGTTTGGCATAGGTATGCATTTTATTATCTCTCTCACTCCAGAATTAGTGACACCAATCAGCAATCCACATCCTTCTTCAGGATAAGCATTGACGGCGTGTAGGGACATCTCTTCTATTATCTTGCGTGGAATCCTAACGACCATATCTCAGCTCCCCATAATCATACTACTCTACTCAGACATGAGTAGATCTATGTATCTGCTCGCACCGTCTGGAAGCATTGTAACGACGACGCCTCTCTTTAACTCGTTTGCAACTCTAGCAGCAGCGGCGACATTAGCTCCGGAGGAGAGGCCAGCCAATATGCCCGCCCTACATAGATGTCTAGCGTATTTCATAGCATCCTCGGTCTTTATTCTGTACAGCTCGTCTGCGAACCCGGGCTCATAAATTGCGGGCTTAATGGCTTTTTCCATATATTTTAGGCCCTCTATTCCGTGGAGAGGCCCGTCCGGCTGGACCTCTATTAGCTTTACATTGGGCTTGGATTTTCTGAGCCTTCTACCGGCGCCCATCAATGTTCCCGACGTGCCTACTCCTGCTACGAAGTGTGTTATCTTGCCACTTGTCTGGGCCAGTATCTCTGGGCCGGTTGTCTCGTAGTGAGCTCTAAAGTTGGCCGGATTGTCGTACTGGTTCGCGTAGAAGTATTGCTCAGGATTCTCTTGATAGATCTCACGTGCTTTTCTGATCGCGCCATCGATGCCGTTTAGTGGATCGCTGATAACTAGCTCCGCTCCTAGGAGCCTTAGGATCTTCTGCTTCTCGACGCTTATGTTGCCGGGCACCACTAATCTGCATGGTATACCGTAGGCCGCCGCAACGAGCGCCAGCCCTATTCCCATGTTGCCCGACGTAGCATCTAGGATCTTCCTTTCAGGTCCCAGCAGCCCCCTTCTAAACGCGTCAGTGACTATGTAGAGCGCGGGCCTATCCTTTACAGAGCCTCCTGGATTCATGTATTCAGCCTTCCCAAACACTCTCACGCCTCTTGGAACACCTAGAATCTCCGTGAGGTCTATTAGTGGCGTGTTTCCAATTGCTGATAAGACGCTACGCCTTATTCTTAACCTTTGCACAGGCATTCTACGAGCCCGACCTTCTCTGGTCCTTTTCTCGAACACGCCGATATAACACCGATATGTTAAAAATACTTCCATCATTATTTAAGGATATGAGTTTCACACCTCGCTCCGACATCTCAGAGCCATAACAGCGCCGCGTATCTCAACGAACGCATCCCAAGAAAGAAGTGATTTATACCTTCTTAACGATTCATTCGGTGGTTTTCTCATGCCTAATATCTCCAGCGAGACCCGACGGATTGGGCCGTGAAAGAGATAGTTAATTATCGATGTCAAGTTTGAAGGCCTGTTAGTTATCTTGGCCGACCCGAAGTCCAATATTACGGCACCCCTATCAGTCCTCAATACATGCTTACTCGCATCACTCAGCTCATCATGATTTATGCCGGCCCGGTCAAGCATAAAGCACTGCTTAAGCAAGTCAGATAACACTCTGAGCGCCTCTTCTCGTTCGTTCTCAGACAATCTTAAGAGCCAGGACGTCAAGTCCTCACCATCGATTAGCTCCATCAGTAGAGCTGGGCCGTGGCTTCCCAATAGTCTGGGCCCCACGCCAACCTCGTTCGCCATTCTAAGCATAGCTGCCTCCCTCGCGGCGTCCTTATCCACGTAGTCTATTCTTCTTATCTTGGCGGCAACTATCTCTCCACGACGTGTGCATGCTACTACTATGTTTCTAAATCCTTTACCAACCATGACTATTTTATCCGTCGGGTCAAAACACACGCCATCAACTCCGAGTTGTTTAAGAGAGCCTAGTATGGTCAATGCATAACTAGGGTCGGGTCTGGGATAGGAGAGTTGAATAAGCCTAGGCTCGTCGCGCTCCAATTCACTCAGAGAAATAGGCGTGGAGGCTCCTAGGTTTTTCTTAATCGCGATCAAGCCTGTTTCTTCCTACCAAACTCCTCCATGAATGCTGGCCTAGACGAGAGGAAGCGAGCCAGGAAAGAAGCATGTATCCCTGACCCCAGCATGTTTATGACTTCACGCCATCCAGCAACCATCTTTGAGGAAATGAAAGCCTCGTTTAGCTGCCTAGATATTGATACCTCGCCCTGAGATATCCACTTCTTTAGAAGCACATCTACCGAGATTACCTCCCGCTTCTTCAAGACGCACAGCCTCTCACCCTCAACCCATGGCCCCGCCACAGTATCTGGGCTCGAGAGGTGCTTCTCTACGAATCTTATAGCATCTCTCATCCAGACAGGTGGACCCCTATGCACGAATCTAGACGGGAGATTAATCTTATCAAGCTCAAACACCAGCACTATTGAGCCATCACGCTCATCTATGCCATAGTTATAGACATTGAATCCAGCTAGCTCGAGCCTCTTTTTTATTCCTGCCGCTGAGCGTCGAAGCTCGCCCCAGATAACGTCTGGGGGAACATACTCATCTATTCGAAACATTACTGCAAATAGCTCCCTATCCTCCGCCAACGATTCGAGGCTATGAGGCTTATGCATAAAACCACCAGTGAAGAAGCTGATTGAGGGATTCTCGAGAAAAATCTTGGATGCGAGTATGAATTCTGAAAGCTTTGTAAGCGTGACCGCCGAGGCCACATTCCTGTTTTTATCAACCGGGTCGACCACAATTAGAGGCGAGTTTGTGAAGAGAGCTAGGGCTTCTCTCCGCGCCAATCTTCCCTCGATGTCAAGTACTACCGGCGGCCTCCAGCCCGAAGCTGCTTTTAATAGTTCTAAAAATCCTCCAGAATGAATTATTAAGAGCTCGGATAGGTATCCGCTAAATCCGCCGACCCTAATCTCGGCTCCATAGGTCTCCGTCCCAGTCAAGAAGCCCTTTAACAATCTGACCTCACGCTTAAGCCTCGGCGTAAGCTTGGAGACTACATAGCGAGTATGATGCGGAGTCCTATCTACCGCGCTTATCCATTTCCCAGCCGGCACCTCGTAGCAGCCAACTATGTTTACCGTGATGTTGTCTATGAATCCCTCGACGTATGGATGCTCCGCATACCTCAGCCTACTGCGTCCGCCCATCTCCTGAACCGCCTCTGCTCCAAGCTCGATGATCACCTTCTCTATGGCCTCACGACTAGTCGTGGGAGAGAAATGGATGAATACGTCTATCTCGGGCTTGCTCCTAAGCCAGGTGTCCTTAGCTGCCGAACCCTCGACTGACGCTTCTACAAATCCCTCAATGTTGCCGAACTTTCTTCTACACACTTCAAGAAGGGCTGATGCTGTCTCGCTGAGCTTTTTCTTCTCCTCTTCGCTCGGCTCGACTAGCTCAATAGCTCTCTCCAACACGTCTTCTACGGTGGGCATCCAGCTAAAATCCCCTCCTGCCTATTTTTATCCTGAACGCTGCTTAAGCTATGCTTTTATAACCGATAAACATACGTAAGTTATGCCTATTTTTGTCAGCAAGGACCTTAGAAACATAGTTATTTTTTCACTGATCGCCATCGTGCTCGCCCTCATCATTGACTACGCGTTCTACGCCGTTGACGGTCTTAAGGACACCACGGGTGCGCTGGTCTGGGGATTAATCAGGATGTATACGCCCACGGCTGCCGCCCTCATCGTGGGAGGCCCATCACTGCTGAAGAAGTATTTACGAATAAATGGACGGGTAGCGATTGTCTATCTGGCGGCCCCCTTCATTACTTTTGCAGCATTATCGATATACCTAGCGATTCTCCTTGGTGCTGGATCATTTACAACGAGGCAGATAATGAGCCTCTTGTCTATCCCCTCGATTGATTTCCCAGCCTTCATTGCCCTCACACTGTTCAACGGGTACACTGCTTCTCTAACGCTTAACGCGATCTTCGCCCTAGGCGAGGAGATTGGCTGGAGGGGCTATCTACTGGATAAGTTCCAGTCAATCGGCATGGGCCTCGTCAAGTCATCGATATTCGTGGGCGCGATCTGGGGAGTCTGGCACGCATCGGCAATAATACTGCTAGGACACAATTATCCTGATAATAGATTGGCCGGTGCCTTTCTATTCGTCGTCTTTACAATCTCTGCTACATTGCCTCACGTATTTGTTAGGAACGTATCTTCCAGCGTGTTGCCTGCAGCCTCTCTACACGGCTCCATCAACGCGGTCTGGGGATTAACCATCTTGACCACCGACCTGCCGAGAGAAGTTGCCGGACTAGGCCCCATAGCCTACGCCTCATGGACAGCCATATCACTAGCCATATACTTAATGGTGATTAGGGGTAGAGTGCTCGGAATGCGCCATCGAGGTCCCTGCTAGTGGGGAGGTTTTCCTGCTCGCCCCGGGTTGACGCTACCAATGACCAAGAAATCATTGATTTTCGCAGAGACTCGAAGAGGCTTCGTCCCTCTACTAGGCATGATAAGAAGGTACCTGCTAACGCGTCACTAGCGCCAAGGGGGTCCTCCACAGTTATTGGCAGGGGCTCGGCCTCTGCCAGCTCAGATCCCCTGGCAGCGATGGCTCCACGCTCTCCAAGCCTCAGCACGACGACCTCTACGCCCAGACTCTTGAATACTTGAGTGACTTTTTCAGGGCTGTTCTCGCCTATCAGTACCTCGGCGTCTCCTAAATCTGTGAAGAGTATGTTGGTAAATTCTATGAATTTCATAATTGCTGATGCTGCATCGTCGAGCGACGCCCAGAGCTGGGGCCTAATTTGAGTGTCAAGCGATACCAAGACATCGTTATCCCTAGCAATCACCACTGCCTTTAGGCATGCATCCATTGCGGATTGACTGATTGCTGGCGTTACTCCAGAGAGGTGTAGAATCCTAGCTCCTGCTATGAATTCTCTGTCAACATCTTCAGGCGCAAGCTTGCTCCCCGCCGATTCCTTTCTGTAGTAATAGACCCTGCTCCTGCCTGGTATTGGGTATCCCCGCTGTACAAGACAGATAGCGGTGGGGCCCGAAGGGTCGATCTTTAGATAAGACGTGTCGACGTCGATTCCTCTAAGCCAGCCTGCAATAAAGTGGCCTAGCTCATCGTCGCCAACTCTTCCAATTAGCCCTGAGGAGTGGTCAAGCTTTCTGACACATACTGCAACGTTCGTCTCCGGACCTCCAACATGCTTCTCGAATAGACTTACATTCCTCAGAGGCCCAGGCGTCACTGCGTTGAACTGTACTAATGGTTCTCCTATGCATACAATTTCTACCAAGCCAATATACACCCCGAGTAGCGGGCGGGCCCCTGCATCACCGTGGACCAGACCTATATAACATTTTGGAGAATTAGTCTGACAACTAAGGCCATAAGGAAGACCGAGAAAATACGCTCAAGAGTCCTGCTCCTCACCCGCTGCGAGACTTTGGCACCTATCTGGGCACCCACGACCGCACCGAGCCCAAGCGGAATGGCAGTCAACAAGTCAATGTTGCCGAGCTGAAGGTGTACGCTTAGGCCTGATAACGACGTCACCATCAGTATGAAGTGGGAAGTAGCCGTCGCTATATGCGTGGGAACACCGAAGAGAAGAATCATCGTTGGAACGTGGATTATTCCTCCTCCTATGCCGAACATATTCGCCAAGATTCCGACAAAAAAGCTGATCACGGCTCCAACCGGAATGTTAAACCTGTATAAGTACTCTCGGCCAGTATTATCTATTAGCCTCCTCAATGTGCCCCAGTTTTTTAGCCTTGCATTGCCATCTAGACGCGATGGCCTAAACATCATGTAAAGCGCCGCCGAGAGAAGCAGGAGGGCAAACGCAAGTCTAAAACTCGAAGTGTCGAAATAACTGACGGCGAGTCCACCGATGACTGTTCCGGGAATTGTCGAGAGTGCGAGACATATACCGACTAGCAGGTCGACTCTTCTCTGCCTGAGGTAAGCAATAGATCCGGAAAGCGAGTTGAAGAAGATGAGCACCATACTCGTGCCAGCGGCCATTCCTGGCTCGAAGTGAAATACTGTTAGGAGGACTGGCACTACGATAAATCCGCCGCCGATGCCAACTAGCGTGCCTGCGGCTCCAACGGCTACTCCTAGCCCCATCAGCTCGACAGCGAGTAGAAGCCAGTCCAATTCTCAACACCGCTCTTCATTCGAGATTACTAATTTAGGCTTCACGTATTGAGCGATTCAGCTATGATATAAACCCGCCCGAGTTGTAGGCTTCGTTCCATAAATGTATAAATTCCTCAATGACTGACAAGAGATAGTTATCAAAGCGGTGTATAAGGTTGGACAGTAAATCACGAATAGATGTCCTCAAGCTTAGGCTAAACGCTATCGAGGTTTTAGGACTGCTCAAGAAAAAATACGACTACAAGACTCTCTCCGAGATGCTTGACCTGCCGCCATCAGTGCTCAGCAGGTATGTAAAGGGCAGAGTATTGCCTAACAGAAGCCGGTCAGAACGAATAATATCGCTATTCAGCGAGAAGGTGCTCGCGGACATGATAAGAAGCAAAATCATAAAGACAGAGGAGGGTTTCTATGACCTCTACGAAGTCGTGAAGGATATCAGACTGCAAAAACTGATCGGGAAGGTCGCCTTCAACGAGTTTAGCTATGTTCCCGTGAATAAGCTCCTGACAGTTGCTGCGGACGGAATTCCCGTAGCAGTAGAAATAGCTAATGAATTCAACGTCGAGCTCATTATAGCAAAGCAACGTAGAGACCTGAGCGTCAGGGACTGCCTCGAAGAAAAAATAATAAGGACGCCGCCAATAATCGAGTACCTATACATTCCTAGAAGAGCAATCAAGAGGGGTGAAAACGTATTGATAGTGGATGACCTGATTAGGAGCGGCAAGACCGCAGTTACTCTCGCAAAACTCACCGAGAGGGCGGGAGGAAACATCGTGGGTGTATTTTCTATAGCGATGATCGAGGGCATGGCCGAGAAGCTGAGAGAAGAGCTAGGAATGACTTGCCAAGTAAAATCTATAGTCACGCTCCCATAAATTATAAAAACTACAGCCAAAAAACTACATTCATGAAAGCGACAACCGCTATAGCCATCATTATTGTATTTATTGCGGGATATATCTTCGGCGCATTTACAGCCACAACAACAGGAACTACGACCACTCTGACAGAGTTCAGAGCCACGACGCTCATAAAGACGACCAGCATCACTACTACTAGACAGATCACAGCGACGACCACCATTCACGAAACCCACATGACCACGGTGCCAATTGGCGAGGCGCCTGGAATAGTTAACGGTGTCTGCTTCTCTAGGCCTGATAGATGTGACGCATTAATCGCTGAGCTTTTAGGCTCGGCTAAGCATTACGCCTACGTAGCTGTCTACTCATTTACAAATGACCTCTTGGCAGATGCGTTGATAGAGCTTAGAAACCGGGGCGTCGACGTAAAGGTCGTTATCGAGGAACAGCAAGTTAACGTTAGGGGCTCAGAGTATATGCGGCTGAAGAATGCTGGGATAGATATAAAAATTGACGGAAACCCCGACTTGATGCATCACAAATTCGTCGTCATCGATGACCAGCTCGTGATTACTGGGAGCTATAACTGGTCAATGGCGGCGGAGGACAGAAACGACGAGAACCTAGTCGTGATAAGCGGAGAGGAGGTTGCTAGGCTATTTAGAGCAGAGTTTGAAAGAGTCTGGAGCGAGGCGAGGTAAGTGTCCCGGACGAATACATCAGAGCCCAGCCTATCCATAGTCCTAGTCACGTATCCCGCCGAGTCGGACTATCGGACATGGTGCAGAAGCATAATCAACCGCAGACTCGCAGCCTGCGTAAACATAGTTAAAGTCAACTCTATTTATTGGTGGGAAGAAAACATAGAAGAGTCGGACGAGGTATTATTGATCTTTAAGACTACGAGGGATAAGGCAGAGGAGCTTAAAGAAGTAGTTATGGAGGAACATCCATACAAAGTCCCAGAATTCATAGAGATAGAAGCAGATAAAGTTGGTGAAGCCTATCTCAGATGGGTCATCGACTCAACGAGTGGAGAGAAATAATTATTCAGCAAGCAGTTTAAAAATTATTAAAAGACAAGTTAGCGTCTCCTTTTCTTCCCTTCTTCTCTGAGATATACCGTGCGAACTGGAAATGGAATCTCTATTCCCTCCTCCCTGAACCGCTTGAATATCCTCTTGTACATCTCGTGCCTTATCAAGTATTGATCCGTAAATTCTCGCGCCCTGCAAATTATGGTGAAGTTGAGGGAGTATTCTCCCGGGCCTGGAAGGAATCTCACGAATGGTGCAGGGTCGTCCAGCATTCCAGGAATCTCCTTAGACGCTTTCAACGCCTCCTCGAGGAGAATCTTCTCGACCCTCTCCGGATCCTCCCTGTAGCTTACTCCTATGTTTATGGCGACAGCCACCGGCTTATCGGGCAGGTAGTAGTTTGTTATGACTGATTCTGCGAGCTTCTTATTGGGAATTATTACCACATTGTTCTGGAGCGTCCTGATCTTTGTCGACCTCCACCCAATATCTATTACGTAGCCTTCACCCGCACCCTCGACCATGATGTAGTCACCGATTCTTATCGGCCTGTCGGCCAAGATGTAGAAGCCGGCAAAGATATTGGATAGAGTATCCTGAAGGGCAAGCGCTACTGCCAATGCTCCGATGCCAAGCGAGGCTATCAGGGGAGTGATCTCGATTCCAAGCTCCGCAAGCAGGATGACTATGCCTATCGATATTATAGCGGCCTTTGCGAGAAACTGCCCGAGACCTGTTACCTGAAGCGTTACGCCCAGCTTCACTCCATAGTACTTAATGAGCCCACTCGTAATGTTGGCAAGCGTTAATGTAATCGAGAAAATTATCAACGCCAAAACTCCTTTCTCCACATATTCTAGAATGTTTGACGGAATAGAAATGAAGGTTAACGCGCCGTAAATTCCGGCCAGTAAGAACCAAATTATAATTGGGTTCTTAATCGCATTTATGATGACGTCGTCTATCTTTGTCTCAGTGCGCTCGGCCCATCTCTTCAGCAGGTACTTCAGGGTTTGGCGGATTGCAAGGCCTATCACGACCGAGACGAGCAGCACAAGCAGAGCGAGAAAGTACTGCTCAAACACGTCCATGAACATATCTCCTACCCGATAAGCGAGGGGCAATTTATATGTATAAACAACAGCAATTACGTTAATATCTTTTCTGCCACTTCCGTCATGATTCCTGTCTTAATTGGGTATGAAATCTCGAGGAGGGCATTTTCTATCGCGGAGATTGTATACATTATGTGGTCTTGCCTCGCTGTTCTACCCATATGTCCTATCCTAAAGCTTCCTCTAAAAATCGGCCAAGATAACCATTGAACTGGAGGATTCCCAATCATCACTCTATACTTATCATACAGAAGATGCCAGAACTTTTCATAGCTATATCCTTCAGGCCAAATTACTGCTGTAACGGTATTAGACGCGTATCTCTCGTCCTTAACCAGCAATTTAAGTCCAGCCGCTTTTAGTGACTCTCTCACAGCTATTGCAGCCTTAGCATGCCTCTCATACACTTTATCCAATCCCTCACTCATAATTGATTTAAGAGAAGCATAAAGGGCCACTACTAGTGATGTTGCCGTAGTAAAAGGTGTTGGGTGCCATCGACCATGTTTTTCAACTGCCTCTCGATAACTTAGCAGGTTTAAGTATCTGCTCGGGATGGGAGTCTTTCTATTCGTGATAACTTCCCATGCACGTTCACTTACAGCTATTGGAGCCAGTCCGGGAGGAGCTGAGAGGGCCTTCTGAGCACCTGATGAACATATGTCGATGTGCCATTCATCAAATTTTATCGGTATCCCACCTAAGGATGATACGGCATCAACTATGAAGAGGGCACCATAATTTTTTACGATCTCGCCTATCTCATTGATGGGATTAGTTATCCCCTGTGCTGTATCATTATGTGCGATGGCAACAGCCTTGACATCGTGCTCTTTCTTTAGAATTCTTTCTATCATGCTTGGCGTAATTGCTTCTCCCCGCCCCCTCTCAAGCAATATTACCTTGGTACCGACAACCTCTAGAAATCTTAGGTAATAATCATCGGCAATTACTTTATCACCAGGTTCAATTAGACTAATTATAGATGCTTCAAGTCCAGCCGAGCCCGACCCAGTGATTAAAAATACGTCTGACCTAGTGCCGAAAAGTTGCTTCAATATTTTAATTACTTCTTCATAAATCGTGACGAATTCGTCCATATAATGCGCAGGAGGGGCTTAGCCATGCTTTCTAACACCTCGTCTAAACATTCAGTTGGGCCGGGAATCATCAGTAATCTTCTCCGAGCCCGTGACTGCCCCGCGACCGATTCTCCTAAAGGCATAGCAAAAATACTTAAGTCATGCTCCTTAAAATTTTTTAAAGACAACTAACTAGCTCATTCAATAAAGATTATAATAAGAGAGTCTCTCGATTCTGAGTGGTAGTAAATGAAGGTGACCGTTGGATTAGTGCAGATGACTATGTCTGAGATTCCTTCCGAGAATCTGAAAAAGGCATTATCAATGATCGGCGAGGCGGCGGATAAAGGGGCTGATGCTGTATGTCTACCTGAACTATTCATGACCCATTATTTTCCTCAAGAACTCGGGGGCAACCCTCCTCACTGGGAGGAGATTCCGGGAGAAGTCACGAGATCATTATCAGAGGCGGCGAGGAGAAACAATGTAGTCTTGGTTGCTGGGTCACTCTGCGAGAAAGCAGGAACGCGGTTCTATAACACCTCACTAGTCTTTGACTCTGATGGTAGACTCCTCGGAAAGTATAGAAAGATGCACCTACCTAACGACGAGTGTTTTTACGAGAAGAGCTATTTTTCTCCGGGAAATCTCGGATATAAAGTCTTCCAGACAGGCATCGGGAATATCGGTGTCTCGATATGCTATGACCAGTGGTTTCCCGAGGTCGCTAGGATCAACACGCTCATGGGTGCAGAAATTATTTTCTATCCATCAGCGATAGGGACCGTAGAGGGAATCGCGCAGGAAGAGGGGAGTTGGAGAGACGCATGGATCACGGTGCAGAGAGGACACGCCATATCAAACGCAACCACTATAGTAACAGTCAACAGAGCTGGAAAAGAAGGACGCATAAATTTCTGGGGAAGCTCATTCGTCTGCGACGCATTCGGAAAAATACTCGTGATGGGCGGGGAAGGAGAAGAAATACTCATCGCAGAAGTCGACCTAGAGATTAATCGAAGAATCAGAAGTGGGTGGGGATTCTTAGAAAATCGAAGACCAAACACTTACAGGAGAATAGTAAAGAAATGAGTCATCGCAATCCAAGAATTCTTGGTTACCGCCTACCCGCAGAGTGGGAGCCACATGCAGCTACCTGGATATCTTGGCCTAAGAATAAAGACACGTTTCCTGAAAAGATAATGCCGAAAGTCGAGGAGACTTACTGCGACATCGTTGAGGCGCTGAGAAGGTACGAAAAAGTCAAGATAATGATTGATGATGAAGACTGGATCAGTATAGTTGAAGAGAAGCTCGAAATGCACGGCGTAGGGACCAAGGGTGTTGATTTCCGCAAAATAAAAACGGTAGACGTCTGGGTCAGAGACTACGGCCCGACATTCATAATAAATCGTGAAAATAGACTTGGAGGCGTCAAGTGGAAATTCAATGCCTGGGGAGGAAAGTATCCAGACCTAGCAGAAGACAACGACGCTGGGATGAAGCTACTACTAGATACCGGCGCCGAAGTATTAATATCGAACATCGTGCTTGAGGGCGGGGCAATAGACACTAACGGAGAAGGCCTAGCAATAATGACTGAAGAATCAATACTAAACAGCAATAGAAACCCCGGACTCACAAAAGAGAAAATCGAAGCCGTGCTGAATGAGTATCTAGGAATTAAGGAAGCCATATGGCTAAGCCGAGGCCTCATCGGTGACGACACCGATGGACACATCGACGTTTTCTGCAGATTCATAAACAAAGACAAATTACTGCTTGTGTGGGATGAGAGACACAGCGGCCCTAACAGGGACATAATGAATGAAAGCAAAAGAGAACTAGAGAGGTGGATCGAGAGGAGCGGGCTGGGACTCGAGTTATTATTCCTTCCGCTTCCAATCGGCATAGAGGTCCTCAACGAGAAGGTACCGGCGACGTACGCTAACTTTTACATCGGTAATAAAAATATACTGGTCCCAATCTTTGGCATCAAGGAAGACGAAGTAGCAATAAACATTATCCAAGAAGCAGCCAGTAATAAAGAGGTAGTGCCCATAAATTCTAGCGAACTGTTCTACGGGTTAGGCGGAATACACTGCGTAACCCTTCAAGAACCGATTCATCGCTAGAGACTAGCTCTATGTCGAGAAGAAATATAAAAATAATTTATTCTTATTGAATTTACTTAACTGCACCTGCGACTAGTCCTCTTATTAGGTATCTCCTGAAGATTATTATGATAACCATGGCAGGCAGCATGGCGAGTACACCCATCGCACATATCAGTCCTTTGACGACCCTTGGCTCAGACATTGCTGACCCGATAATTACTGGAATCGTTCTTGATGCGGCCGTCTTAGTCAATAACAGTGCAAAGAAGAATTCGCCGTAAGATATCATGAATGAAGTTATTGCAATTGCAACGATTGCCGGCTTAATGATTGGGAATGTAACCTTTCTTAATATTTCAAAGTATGAGTATCCATCGACCCTTGCGGCGTCCTCTATGTCTGTCGGTATGCCTAGGAGATATGTATTCAGTATCCATATCGTGAACGGCATCGTGAACATGATGTGGACCATAATTACTGAAAGTAAAGTATCCAGCAGTCCGATGCTTCTAATTATTACGTAGTATGGAACAGCTATAACTACTGGTGGAAGTAGCCTGCCCACTATTGAGAGATAGAATAGCGGCATCGCTCCCTTAAACCTGATCCTAGTGAGCGCGAAAGAACCCAGCATGCCGGCAATTAAGTTATAACCCATGACTACTGTTGCAATGATCACGCTGTTAACGATGGCTCTTGGGAATTCCTTGATCGAGCCGGGAATAAATAGGAATAAAGACATTCCCTGCTCTAAGAAATATTTGACGGCTGCCTCGATATCAAAGATGAACCAGTAGTTATTTATGTTTGCGTTGGGTGGAAAATAGTAGGGGGGCACGTTGTATATCTCTTTCTCTGTCTGCAGGCTTAGGTTTGTCATCCAGTAGATCGGGAAAAGGATCCACAATGCGAGGACTAGTGCAGCGATGTATAATCCGATGTTAGTTTTCTTTGCGTTCTGCGCCATGGATTATCACACCCTTAATCTCACGCGTCCAAGCCTCAGCGCCCTGAAGTATGCGTAGATCAGTAGCCCCGTCAATCCTAGTACGAGTATGGTGATTGCGCCCGCTTGACCAAAGTTGAGGTAGCTAAACATCTTTTCATAGGTGTAGAACGTTATTAGTTTCGTGAAGTCTGCTGGTCCGCCGGCCGTAATGACATATATCGGATCAAAACACCATAAAGCGCTTAGTGATGAGTAGACCAGCACTATCAGCATGATTGGCCTGAGCCAGTTCCAAGTAACCATCCTGAAGCGAGAAAAGGTTTTTGCACCATCTATCATGGCAGCTTCATAGAGCTCCTTAGGTATCGACTGTATACCTGCTAGTATGAGAAGCGTCGGCAAAGGAGTGTTAACCCAAACATGTGCTAGAGCCACGATAAACATTGCAGGCCATGGTATAGACAGCCAAGATACGTACTGTTTAATGAGACCTAATTTAACCATTAAGTCATTAAAGAGACCAAAGTTAAAGTCAAAGAATAGTCTATAAACCGACGAACTGACAACGAGGGGAATTCCCCAGGGAAGCAACGCAAGGACCTGTAAATATTTCACTCCTTTAAACTGGCTAGCCAACAAGAGCGCCTGGCCAAGCGATATAAGCGTAATCAGTGGCACCGTTATCAGGGCAAATAAGCCTGTCGATTGTAAAGCCCTAATGAATACCGGATCGTTTGCTAGGTCTCCGTAGTTGCCGAGCCCGTAAAAATATGGTTCTATTGGCGATTTTAAATTATAGAATGTAAAGCTGAGATAAAATGCATATGCAAGGGGGTAAAAACCAAACAAAAAAAGTGGTGTTAGGGCGGGTATTAGACAGATCAGCAGCGTCACTGTCTTTGAAGCCACCTTACATTCCAGCCTCCTTCTTGGCTCTCTTCCAGTCTTCAGCAATCTCCTTTAAGAAGTTCAAAATCTCGGTATCGCTGTATGATCTGGCTCCCGTCAGGAACTCTTCAAATTTTGGCTTGACTCTTCCTCCGGCCTCACTGCTTGGTGAGCTGAACCAGTCTGCCCACCAGGGCGTCAGGACGGGATCTCTCCAAAGTATCGTCGTCAGCTTCTCGTACTGAGCCAGTAGAAGGTCAGGATCTATCTTTAACTTCCTTAAGACCTCCTTGTTTGTCGGGTCTTCCATTACCGGTCTATATGCAGACGTGACTCCATACTGTCTGATCAGCCTGTTGCAGACGAAGTATTCTCCTTTTTCGAAGTCTGGTTTAGCGTTTGTGGTTTTGCCTCCTAGGAATTGCATGACACGCCATACGGCGATCTGGTTATCCTTTCCTTTCTCCATGCATCTTGTTGAGATGCTATAGTTTGTTGGATGATACACTGCGTAGCCCGTTCCTGGGTTCAGACACATGGTAATGTTCCCGCTCTCCTTCAGCTCTGGCACGTTGGCGCCAGCTATGTCGTAGTCTGGGAAGTTGGGACAGAAGGTGACAGTCCCAGAGCCCAGTGCCGTAGTTATTCCTGACTCGTCATACTCCCTGATTCCTGGCGATATTGTCTTGTCCACTACGACTCTCTCCAAAAACCACTTTATGGCCTCGAAGAAGGGGGTGCCTTTATCGTCGAATATTGGGTTCAGGTCTTCGTCAAAGAGGAAACGCGTACCAGGCTTTGGTTCGTGGTATCCCAGCATTATCATGTACCAGAGGGCGGGGAATCCCCAAGACCAGAGCGCTCCGATTGGATACTCGCATATTCCTTTTTGCTTTATTATCTTGGCTTGCTCTGCCACTTCGTCGTAGTCTTTGGGCGGAGCGCCTATTCCAGCTTCAGTCAGGTGTCTCTTGTTGTAGGCGAATACGTAGGGGCCTGCCCAATAGCAGAGCCCGTGGACTTTGCCGGTGAACGGATTGATGTAGAACTCCCTCATTCCTGGATAGATATCGTCTAAATATCTCCGGGCTTCTGGGAAGTAGTCCTCAATGTCAGCAGCCCACTTCCTATACTGGACGACATACGCTATGTCTGGAGTGGCATAATATATGTCCGGAGGATCTCCGGCAGCATATCTCGCAAATAAGTTAGCCATGTAGTTTGCTCCCAAGTCAGTTACGTGGAGCTTCATGTCCGGGTTATTTTGGTTGAAGATCCTAGCGTTATCGTTGCAGAGCTCAACTCCCCAGCTCCAGATTCCCCACTCGATATCTACGAACTTACTGAGAGGCGGAAGAGTAGTAGTGGTTGCCGGCGCGGTAGTGGTAACGCCCACTGTCTGAGTTACTGTCTGAGTCACTGTTTGGGTCTGAGTAACGGTTCTGACTACCTCCCTTGGAGGCTGCGATGCATAGTACCCTGCGAGTCCCCATCCAACCACAGTAGCAACGGCCAGCCCTCCTACTGTGCCTAGAAACGTGCGTCTAGAAACTACATTTTTTTCTTGTCCCATTACTTCCTCACGCATTTTTAAAATTATATATACTGATATATAAAGTATTGTCGTGCTAAGCCTCTATCTGGACTTTTGTTAATTTTTATAGAAAAATTTATTTTGCAGTATTTATAGTTCCTAATTATGTCCAAGAATAGGCATTTTGGAGTAGGTATAGCAGGTTGTGGGTGGGTATCAACGCAGTACGTACCAGCATTTGAGAAAAACCCTCATACCAAGGTTGTTGCCTTAATGAGTCCACGGGCTGCTAGCTGCGAAAATCTAGCAAAAGAGTGCGGACTAAGAGATGTTAAGATATATACAGACTATGGCAAACTCGTCGACGACCCGAACGTAGACATAATTGCCATATGCTCTCCTCAGCACTTACATGTCGAGCAAGCAGTACTTGCCGCCGAGGCAAAAAAACACATGGTCGTTGAGAAACCGATAGCTATTAGTCTAGAACAATTAAAAATTCTTAGAGACGCCGTCAGAAAATCAAAAGTAAAAACGGTCGTTGGGTTCGTCCTTAGGTGGAACCCACTTTTTGAGACGGTAAAATCACTACTTAGGGAAGGCGCGCTGGGAGACGTATACTACATCGAGACTGGATACAACTCTCATATAGCTGAGTGGTGGACAGGCTGGAAATGGGCCAAAACAAAGGACTATGGAGTAAGCAGCTTCTTGGTCGCGGGAGTACACGCAATTGACGCTGCTAGATGGCTATCCTGTAAGGACCCTGAAAAAGCCAACAGGATAACTGAAGTATTCGCATATTCAGGTGGACATAGATATGGAAAAGACTTAGAATATTATGGACTTGAAGTGCTTCTCGCAAAATTTGAGAATGGGGCTTTAGGCAAAGTCAACTCTAATTTCGACTGCGCTAGCCCATACTATTTCCCAATAACCATTTTCGGAGATAGAGGGACAATAGTGAATAATAGGATATGGGCTCCAAGCAAGTTTCCAGGACAAACTGATTGGGTTACAATCCCGACGATTCTTCCAGATACAGCCGATGTGAGACATCATCCATTTGAGCATGAAGTGAATCATTTCGTAGATTGTATTTTAAAGGATAAGGAATCGCATTGTAATGTCGAGGATGCCGTAAATACTCACGAGGCAGCACTTGCTGCCATGATATCCTACAGCGAGAATAGGCCAGTGAAGCTCCCACTACTCAAGTAGCCGAGAGTGGTGGACATGCCCGATAAACTGGGAGTAGCAGTAATTGGTTACGGATTTATGGGCACTACACATATCTCGGCGTGGAGATACATTGACGACTGCGAAGTGAGGGCAGTAGTTGGGAGAAACTTAGAAAAAGCCAGAGAAGTAGCTAAAAAATATGGAATAGATGCGTATAACAACATCGACGAGGTACTTAGACGAAGAGACATAGACATAGTAGATGTCTGCACACCAACCTCCACGCATGCCAGTTATTCGGTAGCTTCAATGAGTGCAGGTAAGCACGTGTTTCTCGAAAAGCCCATCGCTCTGACATTAAAAGATGCAGACGCTATAATCGAGGCATCTAAAAAGAACAAGGTCAAACTAATGGTGGGACACGTCTTGAGGTTTTTCCCAGAATACATGAAGGCAAAAGAATTGATTGATCAGGGAATGATAGGCGAGCCGGTAATCGCTAGGACGTTCAGGGGCGGCCCTATACCCGAGTGGAGTCCCTGGTTCCTTGACAAGACGCAGAGCGGCGGAGTGGCAATTGACTTAGCAATACATGATGTCGATTATTTAATGTGGATATTCAACAAGAGAGTCGAGAGGGTGTATGCTGTAGTAAAGAAGCTCGTCCATAAAGAGATAACTGCTGAAGACTTCGCACTCATCAATTTAAGATTTGAAAACGGCGGCACTGCCTTAGTAGAAGCGAACTGGGCACTGCCAAAGATGTATCCATTCACGATGAGATTTGAAGTTGACGGCACAAACGGCATGATCACTTTGGATAATCAATCGCCCGTCCCTGTTAAACTGATAACAAATGAGATAGTGGGCGGATTTGCACCAGAAACTCTTCCATGGAGGCCAGCCGTCCATCCATTTCCAGTTGATCCGTTTTACAGAGAATTGAAGCATTTCGTCGAGAGCATTAAACATGATAAAACACCTATGACTGATGGAGAAGTAGCCCGCAGATGCCTAGAGGTATGCATAGCTGCCCTCAAGTCTGCCGAGCTAAATGCTCCAGTAAACCTACCCATGAGGGAGGGATGAAATAATGAATAAGATCAGAATTGGATTCTTAGGAGTAGCACATTTCCACGCCGATAATTATGCTGTTGCAATTAAGAAATTACCTAACTGCGAAGTTGTAGCTGTGTATGAAGAAGACAAAGATTTGGCTAAGGAATTCTCCAAGAAATTTAACGTCAATTATTATGAGAACATTGACCAATTACTGAAGAGAGACGATATAGACGCCGTGATAATCACAGCTGAGAACGTCAAACACCACGAATACGCTGTAAAAGCTGCCGAGGCTAGGAAACATATACTGTGTGAAAAGCCGATAGCAACCACTGTTGAGGATGCCGATGACATGATTAAAAGAGCAGAAAAAGCAGGAGTCAAATTCCAGACATGCTTTGTGATGCGATACCACTCTACGTCGATCCTAGTAAAGAACCTTATTGATGAGGGGAGGATTGGGAGAGTTGTAGCATTAATAGGCACAAATAAGCTTAATTCCAGTTTACCACTACTGAGGAGATGGTTCACAGATGCAATTCTCTCAGGAGGAGGGGCGGTAATGGATCATACAGTACACCTAGCAGATCTTATTAGATGGTACACCAATAGCGAGGCAGCAATGGTTTACACAGAGATAGGAAAGAACGTGAATAAGAGTATTAATGTTGAGGATAACTTCTTGACTACTTTGATTATGGAAAACGGCGCCGTCGGACATATTGATGGAAGCTGGTCATACGCAGCCGGGCTATATACTTGGGGCGATGTAACGATGGAGGTGCTGGGGACGGAGGGAGTAATCCTACTCGACGCATTTAGACAGAATATTTCATACATAGGATCTGAGAAGCCAAATGATAAGTTAAGCTGGCACTACTATGGATGTGACTGTGACTTAGAAATGATAAAAAGCTTTGTGGAGTGCATTACAATGGATAAAAAGCCAGTCGCGTCTGGATTCGACGGAAGACAGGGAGTAGCCATTACAGTCTCCAGTTATGAGTCGGCAAAGGCCGGAAAACCAGTGAGACCTAAATAAATTTTTACTATCTTGGATATATTAATTCTTCATTTTCGTCAAATATGTAGATTCTCTCAAGCGTTGGTTCTGCCCAGATCTTTTCTCCACGTCTATAAACCCGTGTAGACGGTGCTTTAACAAACATGTCAATTCCACCTGCATTAATTTTTAAGACGTTTTCTGGGCCCATTGGTTCTACTGTATCAACGATGGCCTCTATGCCTGGTGGAGAGCTCTTTACCGTGACGACTGAGGGCCTAATTCCAAGAATTATTTTCTGACCGACCCTATCTAATAGCGTCTGAGAAATCTTTGTGACATCTAGTTCGAATCCTTCTGAAGACAAGAACATTCTATCTTGTTTTTTATCTACTCTGCATGATATAAGATTTAATGGGAGGGAGCTTACGCATTTAGCCACAAAGATATTTCTGGGTTTTTCGAATACGGTCTTAGGACTGTCCACTTGGAGTATTTCTCCATTATTCATTAATGCTATTCTATCAGATATTGTTGCAGCATCGAACACGCTGAAGGTAGACATTATCGCTGTCTGACCTAACAGTTTCTGTATCTTCCTTATCTCTACTCTCGCATAGACTCGCAGTTTTGCATCTAGATGTCCCAACGGCTCGTCAAGCAATAAAATATTTGATTTCTTAGTTAATGCTCTACCCAACGCTACTCTTTGCCTCTCTCCGCCGCTTAGTTGTGCCGGTTTTCTATCCAGTAAGTGGTCAATTCGCAGCAATTCGGCTGTTTCGCGAACTCTCATTCGTATCTCTTCTTCACTCAGGTTTAGCTTGCGCAGTGGGAATGCCAAGTTTTCGTATACCGTCATATGTGGATACAATGCAAGTGTCTCAAACATCATGGCGACGCCTCTCTCTATCGGTGGGACCTCATTGACAAGCCTCCCGTCTATATAGATATTCCCACTGTCGGGCTTTTCTAGTCCTGCTATTAGTTTTAGTAATGTGCTTTTCCCCGAGCCCGGAGGACCTAATAAGCTTAGAAACTCTCTGTCGTTCACCCTCAATGTTAGGTTATTTACTGCTACGTGCTTCCCATAACGTTTAACTACATTTTCAAGATAAATTTCCGGCATATTCTCACCTACACTATTGTCTCACCAGACTTCTCGTCAAACAGATGGAACTTGTTAAGCTCAACACATATCTCGTCGCCAATCCCTACTTCTTGAGTTGCCGGTACTACGACTTTGACTATCTGATCCATCACCCTGATGTCGAGGGACAGACGGTCCTCAAGGAGCTCGACGATCTCTACCTCTCCTCTCAAGTGGTCGCTCCTTTGACAAACCTTGTGAATTGATGCATATTCTGGCCTGAATCCCAAGACGAGTTCATTAGAGGTGGCCTTTCCCCTGATAATCTCACGGTAATTTGAGACATTAACTGAGAAGTTATTTATCTCTATAGATTCTTTATCTGGATTATATTTTGTATTGATGAAGTTCATCGGTGGGCTTCCAATGAATCCAGCAACAAAGATATTTCTAGGAGAAGAATATAATTGTTCTGGAGTATCATACTGCTGCAAAACTCCGAGGTTCATAACTGCTATCCTGTCAGCCATCATCATCGCCTCAGATTGATCGTGAGTAACGTAAACAATTGTCTGATTAAACTCTTCATGAATCCTCTTCAACTCCGCTATCATTGAGAGCTTCATCTCAGTATCAAGATTTGTCAGAGCCTCATCCAATAATAATACTTTTGGCTCTCTAATAAGTGCCCTGCCAATAGCCACTCTCTGCTTCTCACCTATGTTTAAATCTGATGCAATTCTGTCTAGTACATGTTCTATTCTCAGCGTCTTGGCAATCTCGTTGACTCTCTTCCTGATTTCATCTCTAGAGAGCTTTCTTTGCTTAAGCGGAAATTCTAGATTGTCCTTAACAGTAGTTGCTGGATAAACCACTGGGAACTGAAAAACCATCGCGATATCCCTCTCTGCCGGCGAGAGGTCATTCACGAGAGTATCATCAATGTAAATGTCTCCATCGTCCTGCCTCTCTAGCCCAGCAATGCAACGTAAAGTTGTGGTTTTACCACATCCTGATGGACCTAGGAGACAGATGAACTCGCCAGCCTTAATTTCTAGGTTTAATTTGTTTACTGCAATAGTATTTCCGAAACGTTTTGTTAGGTCTTTGATTACTACTTTACTGGCCATATCAACACCTAGCCTTGCTTCGTAATTCTTGATTTAAAACTCATATTTAAGTTTAAAAAATAATTTTAATGATGCGACAAAAGATTTCTATTCAAGTGCTTTCTTATAGTTTGACGAGTGAGAACCTTTGGATGTTGCTCTGCAGATGGGTACGCTCGTAAGAGTCGGGTATGACTTTGATCAATGCCTGAAAGTAGCTAGTGACCTAGGGATAAGATACATGGAGCTTTGGGTCGACAAGAATCATTTTTGGCCGGAGAACATCAGTAAAAGGGAAAAATCTGAGGTATTATCAAAACTCGATTCATTTAGAGTTAAGCTAGTATCGACCTGCCCTATTCCTTTTACGTCAAAAGACTGGGCGACCTTTGAATTTGAGTATAACCTAGCCTCTCAGACAGAGTCTCTAAGACACAAGGCAGTCGAGTGGTATAAACTAAACATAGACCTAGCCGCAGATCTTGGAGCGTCAGTAGTACTAGTAGTACCTGGAAAAATCGATGAGCCAAACTTCATGAAGTCTAGCCACTCTTACAGGCAGTACTGGTCAAGCCTAGTTAGAAGCTTAAAGGAGTGCGCAAGATATGCCGAGGAGTATGGGGTAACACTGGGAGTTGAAAATACGGTTGTAAGTAATTTCATAAATCTACCGGGCGAGATGCGATCGGTTATAGATGAAGTTAATTCAGAAAATGTTAAAGCATTTCTAGATATAGCGAATGCCAATGTTTATTTACCTCCTGAGATGTACATTGACGAGCTGCGAGAGAGACTCTGTAACTGTGTCCACTTGACGGATAATGACGGCACCTATCCTTACCATTTACCTATAGGTATGGGCACAATTAACTATGAAAAAATCGTTCAAAAACTGAAAACCGTTGGGTGGAATGGGTACCTTGTACCAGAAATATTTTACGACAAAGACATACTAGTGCACCTTAAAGACACTAAGGAGAGACTATACAAAATAATTTAAAAAAATACTTTCTTTTTGTTTTTATAGAGTTATGACTTTTCCAGTCCTAGCAGACTCCTCCGCCGCTAATACTGCCTCCAACGCATGTCTGGCTTCCTTTGGCGTAACTACGCTAGGCTTCTGATCCTTCAATACACATTTTACAAAGTAGCTTATCTCTTCTTTTAGCGCACCGACAATCTCACCGTGGATTATCGGCCAGTGCATAGTGTCATGTCTCTTGACGCCCTTCTTATCATTAACCTCCAGTCCAGAATCTCCACAGTCTATGTACACAGCACCGTCTGTCCCGAGCACCTCCATCTTAGCATCTATCGCGAATGCAGTGTTGTCTGGGAGGAACCAGAGACTTTCGCATACTCCCTTTGTGCCTCCTGAAAAATTGTAGACCGTCCAAGTGATTTCTGGGTTTGGCGAGCCACGTACATTCAACCAAGTCGCATAGACGCTCTTGATCCTATCCTTTAGGTACCAGAGAATTATGTCAGTATCGTGGATCGCGTCTAAAAGTATTGGAGAGCCATATCTTAGGTGTGGAGCAGCAAATCCTCCCGGAATATTTCTCCTTGCATATACTGAAACAATTTTTCCGATGTCGCCTCTCTCTATTATTTGTTTTGCCTGAGCATAGCGGTTCTCAAATCGGAGTATATGTCCCACCATGAAGTGAACTTTGTTCTTCTCAGTAGCGGCAATCATGTCGTCCGCATCTTTCAAGTTCCCTGCGATTGGCTTTTCTACTAGGACGTGTTTTCCAGCCTCTGCCGCTAGCACTACTGGATCCCTATGTTCAGGAACATGCGTTACTACGCTGACAGCCTCTACCTCAGGGTCCTTAACGGTTTTCTCCCAGTCAGTATACCATGTCTTTGCGCCGTACTTGGCTGCAACCTCCCTAGCCCTTGATTCCGTCCGAGAGCATACCGCGACTAGTTCCACGCTCGAAAGCTCAGACAACACGTGTACGTGCTTTTCGCCAAACCAGCCGAGACCTATTACGGCAAAACCTATCTTTTTCATCAAGTTTATTGAATTATTACTCCTATATATTCAATTTGTCTTTCAACGGCAAGATGAAAAATATATCCCTGTGGGTACCGTCATGTAGGAGCTACAGGAAAATTTGTAGCTAGAAAATGCTGATTATGGACGAGGCTTCTTTATAACTCATGGTTAGTATAGGAGATAAGGCTCCACTCTTTGAGCTGCCTAGAAGCGATGGTGGCACATTACGCTTGTCGGATATGCTTGGTAAGAGAATGGTTCTATTCTTTTATCCGAAGGATGGCACACCGGGTTGTACCCGTGAGAACTGCCTGATAAGAGATATGCTACCAGAGTTTGAAAAGCATGGAGTATTGGTACTCGGGATAAGCAGGGATGGAATTGAGAGTCATAAGAAATTTGCAGAGAAATACAGGCTGACGCACATTCTTCTAAGCGACGTAAATGGTGAGGCATCAAAGGCCTACGGAGTTCTTGGAAGCTTCGGCATGTCCAAGAGAGTCACTTTCATTATAGATGAGTCTGGAACGATCAGAAAGATTATTCAAGGACGGAACCCCGACAGACATGTAAAGGAATCATTAGAGTTTTTAAAGGGCATGGATAAAGGCTCGGGCCGTTCTTAGAAAAATTCTCACGTTTTTGGTAGTGTCCGGATAAAATAAAGGGTTTATATATTCATGAGAAGCTTCATAACCACTCGGTTATGAAATAGCAGACCTCAAATAGCATTTAAACCCTTTATCCGGACACTATCGAATCAATCCCTGAAGTCTTTACGTATCCTGACAATAGCTCACTAGAACATTCAATAAAGTATAGGATGCTTCCATCCATCTCCATGTCCATCCTGTAGTGTATAGTATATCTCCTATCAATACTTGTTCCAAGATGCTCCTACTGTTATCTTCTTTTTCCTCATCTCCCTCAATCCTCGCTACTATGCTTCGGAAGACGGGGGACGTGTGAATCCCCACGAATGGATTATCTACATCGTATCTCTCTCATCTTGGTATCCTGCCGAGCATGAGGGGGCTACCTCGCCCTTCTTGGACAGCCTCTTTGGAGGCTTGTTTAGCCTAAATCTCCAGCCTCTTATCCGTGAGATATGTAGGGGCTTGGGTGAGGAATGGTGGAGATGCAGTCTGAGGAGACCAGTCAGTACTAGTCCAGATGGAGGGGGAGCAGGTCAGGAGGTCCTACAGAGTCGCGAGACCATATGAAGTCAAGACAGACGGAGAGGAGGTGGGCGAGTGGTGAAGTTCTACGCTGATGCCCATCGGAGGGTTAGGAACGACGAGGACTTCAAGATAACCCATACTCCTGAAGGTCTGGCCTTCAGGAGCGCCGACCTCGCAGCTGCTCTCTCGGCCCTCGCCGGCCTCCTCACCCTAGTCTTCCTGATTTGGCGCCTCACCGTAGGCCTCGGGTCCTAGAGCAGCAGGCCGAGGACCGCACCAGTCCAGTAATCCTCGGCACGGAGGACTCGCAGAGCCTCTAGCCATTGAGCCGAGATGAGAACTCTGCAAGGATCCTTCTCTTGATCTGCTTGATACGTCGGAGGTTTCTGATACCCAGCTCCTCGAATTCTCTTCCAGCAGCCTCCACAATTTCCACGAGTCTATCTCGATAGCTGTGTGTAAAACACACCTTTGTGTAAAGATATACGGCCCATCCCCCCACTAGGATGAACTCGTACCTATTTTTGAGCTGCTGAAGCGTGCTCCAACTACTCTCGACTAGCTCGCTATGCCAGAACCCCATGGTCTTCCCCTCCCGGGGGATATTCTTCTAGGCGCCTGTCTAGCTCCTCTATGAATCTTCGAGCATACCATGTCTCGAGATTCCATAGGTCTACGTAGATTTGTGCGAGCGGGGTTCCCTTGAATTGACGAAGATGTTCGTCTATACTAAGAACTATAAGGTTTGGATGTTTTGTATGCTGATCTTCTCCGAACCTTTCCACGAACCATTTCCTATCACCATAAACTATTACTTCTCCGTAATCTGCTGGTGCATAGCCAAATCTATGCTTAAAACCTGTATAAGCCGTGAAGATAGACTTAGCCGGGACAAGGCTTTCGATCTCCTCGACAGAAAGGTCTAGCCTTACACGGTACACAACGTCGTTCCATAGATTCCGAGCGGTGCACCAAAACATGAGTATCTTCCTTGCATCTAGGACTTCAAACCACCGACTATACATCTTTACAGCCCCCATTTTCTGCAGAGGCTTAAGGGCGTGGCTAGCTAAGCCGGGCGAGACGCCGCACCGATACGCGACCTCCCTCACTCTAAGCCTATACTCCCCCCTCTCATAAAATTCGTAAAGTATCTCCCTATACACGTGTTCCTTCTTCTTCACATGTTCAATGAATATTAAACGAGATATATATTTTCCCATGCTAAGATTGTACAATCTCTTTTAGGGACTCATTGCCACGGAGTCGAGGCTGGACCGACGAATAGTGAGGAGATACCTGCCGCGGGAGCTTCGGATAAAGTTGTATAGTGATGTTGTTGCTCTTCGGAGAGACGGTCTGACGTATGGTGGGATAGTCGAGGAGGTCGCTAGATGTCTTACAAAGGTTCTGGGTAGGAGACAAATAAGGCCGAGGTACAGGGACGATGTAGAGAAATATGTCGTTGAATTTGGGTCAGAAACGGCTCTACGAGTCCCTCAGAGAGCCGTTAGACCTCGACAGGCTGAAGAGATGCATAGTTGCTTTCCTCATGGGCTCCACAGACTCAGAAGGATACGTTGACAATTAGCGGCCGCATGTTTATTTATAACACTGATGTCGAGCTACTCACATACGTCAGGTAACTTCTTAAGAGACTTAACATAGAGTCTACAGGACCAAAACCCACTAGTTATCGACGATGACGTGTAATCCATAATCCAAGGACGAATATATAATCCATATTCGAGCCAGAAGCAACGCAAACTTTTACGAAAACATCGGCCTCATCATTGAGAGGAAGCATAGACATCTAAAAGAATACGTCAAAAGAGAACAAAACCCTTCCCAACTAACACCACCAAACTCATCATCTAACCAAAAATAATAGCCCGGGCCGGATTCGAACCGGCGTCACGGGGTCTCTTCTCAATGATCCAAAGCCCCGCATCCATGGTCCCTCTGGCCAGGATTGACCGCTAGACGACCGGGCTCTAAGTCCCTACTTGTCGTGTTTTAGTAATAAATTTTTGTCCCCCTCAAGGGGAGCAGCTATCACAAGTTGTCTGTCTGGGGCCGAAATACGTATTTTTAAGGACCACATGATGCCTAAGAGTAGTTTAGCCTTATTTGGGCTAACGTTCTCTTAATAGCTACGGTGGTCTCCTCAAGGCTAGCGCGAATAATTAATATTTAAAGCATCGATTGTTAATCCAATATCCATGGTTGCAGAAGAGAGTCGAGGCGAGGAAAAGCAGAACCAAGAGTCTGCGGCTGCTGTGACTGTAAGCGCGGGGAGCTTTGTCTTGATAGACTACGTCATCAAGACAAAGGAGTCAGGCGAGCTCGTGGACACCTCGATAGAGGAGGAGGCAAGAAAAGCCGGAGTAACCGACACCACGCGGACCTACGAGCCTAGGTTATCAATCGTGGGAAGAGGATTCATTCTGAAGGCAATCGAGGACGAGCTAGTCGGCATGCCGGTAGGCGGATACAAGTCATTTGAGATACCCCCTGAGAAGGCTTTTGGCGTGCGCGACCCATCGAAGGTAAAGGTGATTCCACTTAGGAAGTTTAAGGATGTGGAGCAGCCTATCGGTGTGGGGTCAAAGGTCATCATAAATGGCCGTGAGGGATACATTAGGAGCATCGGCTCTGGTAGAGTACAAGTAGACTTCAACCACTACTTGGCCGGTAAAACCCTCCTCTGCGATGTCTGGGTCAGGAAAATAATTACCGACGACCTGGAGAAGATCTACTCCCTGCTACATTCGAGGATTCCTGAAGCAAACAGAGAAAATACAACGATAATACTTGAAAAACCAACCGTCACTATTAAGCTCTCGAAAGACCTGTATCTATTATCTGGGTTGCAGATGGTCAAGCAAGTTGTTGCACGCGAAGTGATGGAGCTCATACCCAACCTTGAGAAGGTCGTATTCGTTGAGGAATATGAAAAAGAGTCTAGGACGCGTGAAGAAAAGACATCTCAATAATTAGTCTGAGAAGGTAGATAGCTCATGCTCGTGGATGCGCCTCTGAGCCTGCTGGCCTTCTCGGACGCGAATTTTTCATACTTGTCCAGACTTAATCGTCTCCAGTAGAGAGATGGCAAGCCATAACTGAGTTCGAGTAAATGTTGGGATATTAGTGTCAGATATTATCTCCTCTATCATTTCTATGGCGTTGGCTGCCCTTACGGGCGGCGAGTACTTCTCGTTGAAGAGCTCATCTGCAGCAGACTTAGCTACTCTTCTGACGTTCCTCGGGGTGCTGGTATCATTCGAGATGGATTCAAGTATTTGGACGATCTGCTGTCTTTTTTGCTCCCAACTACTTGTTGACAACTCGTCATCACCTCAGGGTTCTTAGCTGCCCTTTCAAAAATGTATGTATCTCTAATATATATTCTCCGAGCCTCGTGTCTGCCCGTTATACAACGGATTGGCTGTTTCGCTCTAGTTTTTATATCGAGACGGCTTATTATCGTTAAGTTATGATTATTCAAGACTTAAGGGAAAAATTGGATGAGGCTGAGAGCTTCGACGAGGTATTCAGGCTCGTTAAGCACGTTGTAGAGTCAAAACTAGGACTTAGACGCGCTGGGCTCATGCTCATACTAGGCGAAGCACCTTCATTCATATTGGCCTACCACGAAGTGGGCTCTAACAGCATTGTCCTAAACAAACTAGTACTGGAGGCACTGCAGAGAATCAATAGGCCCAAGAGAGAGGTGAACGGCTATATCTTTACAGTTCTCTTACACGAATATCTTCATTCTCTTGGATTTTTTGACGAGAAGACCGTAAGAATGCTGGTTAGAAGCTTGACGAGGGAGACCTTGGGCACGGACCACCCAGCATACTCAGTCGCTAACGAGGAAACACTAAAAGTTTTTCCCGAAATAGCAACTATTAATTCCGCAGTGCTTAGTGGAGACTTTGAGATTGTGAAGGAGTTTGACATGGACAACGTTACCTACATCAATTAGATGTTGCTGGCTTAGCCTTTCCAATTAAGCAGTAAGGCCTTGCCTCGACTATCTCGACATTAACAATCCTTCCCAACAACGATCTATCTCCACCATTGATCACTACTGGGCGATAATAGATATTCCTCGCGACTAATTCACCGTGTTGCCCGATCTCATCTATTAGTACAGGACCCTCCCAGCCTATCCATCGCTCACTTTTTTCAAGCGCGACCTTTCTACATATCTCTGTGAGTATTTTGCTTCTCTCGTTCAACACTCTGGGCGGCTGTGGCTTAAGTCTAGCGGCAGCCGTTCCGGGACGCGGATAAAATCTTGATATGTTGACGAAGTCTGGCTTTACGTTCATTACTAGTTTGACGGAGGCCTCGAAATCCTTTTCGTCCTCAGTTGGATATCCTACTATTATGTCGGTCATTAGTGTTATGTCTGGATGTGCTTCTCTAAAGGTCTTGACACACTCATAAAAATCGCTTACTGTATATCCCCTCCTCATATCTCTTAATACGTCGTCGCTTCCGCTTTGTACACATAGGTGCAGAAACTTGAATAGGTGTTGGTCGTCATATGCCTTTACAAGTTTGTTGAGCAATCCTTTCTTTAAGTGAAGTGGATTCATCATCCCGACCCTGATTAAATAGTCTCCATTGATGTTTCTACAGATGCTTGACAACAGTTCTGCGAGGTTTGTCCCAATGTCTAACCCATATGCAGAATTGTCCTGAGACGTCAGCCAGATCTCCCGGCAGCCATCATTCACAGCAGCCTCAATCTGTCTTCTGATCATCTCAGGCCTATAACTTCTAAGATTTCCCCTTGCTAGTTTTGTCTGGCAGAAAGAACAGTTCAATAGGCAGCCCGTGCTTATCTCGACTATCTCTATAACTGGGTTCAGCCTTACGTGGGGTAGACCCGGCTTTTCCGCGAGTGAGTCTTCCAGCATGCTCGTCCTTATTCCTCTGAGGGCGTTGTTTACGACCTCGACTACTCGGTCAATAGAGTTGGGCCCAATTAGGCTGGCTTGGGGATTTATCTTGCCTACAACGTCGGGCTCAGCCTTAGCCATGCAACCCGCAACTATCAGGGGCTTTCCAATCGTGCTTAGCTGCCTAATTCTATGGATCATTCTGTGCTCTGTCGGCGTCTTGACGACACAGGTATTAATCAGCGAGACATCTGCATCGTTGGGGCTTGACGCTAACTCGTATCCAGCCCTCAGTAAGAGACCCATCATTATCTGTGAGTCTTGGAGATTCGCTGAGCAGCCATAGCTCTCCACGTAGATTCTAGGCATCTAATCATTAAATAATCTCGGCTTGATATTAACGTGATACTACTTATCAGGCATGTGTCTAAGAAGAGGATTCTTTTAGCGTGCTACACACCTTTTCATAGTCAAGATTAAGCAGTGTTGAGAGGGCTCGAGCAGCTCCATCAAGTCCCATTTTCTGTATTAATCGCTTGCCAAGGTGCCTGACACTTTCGTACCTGCTCCACGGATATAGTATCCAGCAGGATGTCGTGACTACGTGATAGTCAGGCATGAAGCTCGTCCACGGCTTCACGTGTAGGACCGCCGTCTTTACGTCTGATGCTCCAAGGGGCTTAACCACTTTCTCGACCGCCGCCCTTAGTGTTTTTCCCTGGTCTGAGACGTCGTCAACTATCAGTAGCTTCTTGTTGACCATTGATGGAAGGCTTGGCCAGTGATAGATCTTTACCTCGCCTCTATGCTCTATGTCTGTATAGCTCCTTATTCCGAGTGGGTGGACCTCATCTATGGCGAGTATATCGGACAGCAAGTTAGCTACGAATAGCCCACCCCTAAGTATTCCTATTATTGCGTCGAAGGTATAGGTATCCTTGATATTTTTGGCTAGCGTCTCGACGTGAGACATGATGTCTTCCCAAGTTAAAACTAGGAATTTGTTTCCCTCAAATATGACTTCTCTGCCCAAATGCTTCACCGGCCCAGTTGCTATACAGAGGTAAAGCTCGACCTGACTAAATATCTTTTATTGACGAGGTGAATATATGTGTAAATTTAAACTCAATTGTATGCATATTTAGATTACGACACCAACATTCTTATTATTCGTAAGTAGTTTTCCAGTAAAAAATATCCTTTTATTATTGGTTGCATATTTATTTCTTGCTCGGATATGTCACAACCATCCTCAGCTAAGAATGAGTCTAAAGGAGGCGCCGCTTTCCTTGAGATGGTTCTTAGACAAGTCAAAGAGGCTGTCGAGATAACTAATGTTGGTGATGATGTGTATGAGGTCCTAAGAGTTCCTAAGAGGACGCTGACAGTCTCTATTCCCGTGAAGATGGATAACGGAGAAGTTAAGGTCTTCGTTGGGTATAGAGTTCAGCATAACAATGCACGCGGGCCTTACAAGGGCGGAATCAGGTATCATCCTAACGTCGACCTAGACGAGGTCGTCGCATTAGCCATGTTGATGACTTACAAATGCGCGGTCGTAGACCTCCCCTATGGAGGAGCAAAAGGCGGAGTTGCGTGCAATCCTAAAGTTCTATCAAAAAACGAGCTGGAGCGCCTGACCCGTAGGTATACATACATGATTTACGACATCATCGGTCCCTACGTTGATATTCCTGCCCCTGATGTCTATACCGATGCGCAGACAATGGCTTGGATAATGGATACCTACAGCCAGATTAGAGGATACCTGACGCCTGAGGTAGTTACAGGGAAGCCAGTATACCTAGGGGGAAGCGAGGGTAGAGAAGAAGCAACAGGATTCGGAACAGCGGTAGGAGCCAGAGAGGCCGTCAGGCACCTCGGACTAAACATGTCCAACCTCACAGTTGCTGTACAGGGTTATGGAAACGTAGGCTACTACGCTGCCAAATACCTAGCCGAGTGGGGTGGAAAGATCGTCGCTGCCAGCGATTCTAAGGGCGGGATATACAAACCCGACGGAATAAACGTCCAAGCATTGCTAGAATACAAGAAGAAGACTGGTAGCGTCGTAGGCTTCCCCGGCTCTAAGACGATTACGAATGAGGAATTACTCGCACTCAAAGTCGATATTCTAATACCTGCAGCGCTTGAGAGAGCTATTAACAAGGATAACGCTGAGTCGATAAAGGCAAAGATCATATCGGAGGGAGCTAATGGTCCAACGACGCCTGAGGCAGACAGGATACTTAGAGAAAAAGGAGTGTTCATTGTTCCTGACGTTTTAGCAAACGCTGGCGGCGTAACCACGAGCTACTTTGAGTGGGTGCAGAACTTGAAGAGGGAGAAATGGAGCAGGGAAGAAGTGTTGACTAAGCTTGAAAACAAGCTTGTTGCTTCGTTTAAGGATACGTTGTCGTACACTAAGAAGTTCGAGGTAGATATGCGTACAGCCGCTCTATGCCTTGCCGTCGACAGAGTTGGGCTAGCCCTAAAGACGCTTGGAGTCTGGCCGTAGTCTGGACTAGCCTAATTAGTAGGTATTTTTTAAAAATTATTATGCCCTCTACGCTATACACATTAGATGTAATAATTGCTCTCCTAGCCCTAATTTATGCTTCTTATCTCGACCTGAAGAAGCGTGAGATAGATGACTGGGTATGGATTGTCGCGGTCCTTGCTGGGTTCCCGATAATGCTATATGACCAGCTAGTTATTCAGGGTGGAGCCCATTTCTATCTATTGATAGTATCGATAATACTTACCATCGCTCTCGCCATTGGGTTTTACAAGGCGGGACTTTATGGAGGAGCTGATGCAAAGGCTCTAATAATGATAGCGCTCCTCTTGCCACTCACATTTAATGGCGTTAGAATTCATCCATTCTTACCAATATCTACGCTGCTGAATGGCCTCATATCTTCTCTTTCAATCCCGCTCGTCATGCTGCCACTGAATCTTTATAGAATATTGATAAAAAAGGAGAATCTCTTTGAAGGGATTGATGAACATTTTGTAAGGAAGGCTATAGCTTTGCTATTAGGCACGAAGATTAGAAATCCGGATAAGCATAAGTTTTGGGGGCCGATGGAGACACGTATGGAGGATGGGAGACGAAGATTTAATTTCTCACCCTCAATAGAGAGTTTCTGGTCTCCACTATCTAGTGGGGAATGGGCAACTCCCTCCATTCCCCTAGTCGTTTTTATCACCGTTGGATTCGTCATTGATCTGCTTTTCGGCGATATCTTCTCTCATGTAGTTAAACTTTTTATTTCTTAGACAGCACCATTCTTTCTATCTCTCTCATGCTGATTCCAAGTGATAACGCTTTACGCAGCTGGTTAATCATTCTGCTTACTATGCGCTCCCCTAAGATTCTATTCTTAGCAGCAATTCTTCCCTTCTGTGTCAGCATCCATCTCTTGTTTCTCCTTTCTCTTCCAGCCTTGATGAGCCCTTTTCGCCTTAGCCTGTTTACCGAGAGATAGATCGTTGGTTTTTTAATTCTTGTTTTACGTTCTATCTGCGAGACGGTTAGTGGGGCATTTAGCAGTGTCTTTAGTATTAGTGGCTCAGAATATCCTTTAGGCATCCTAGCCATTTACTTCACTAATATACCGTAATTTTAGTTATATATAAATTTTATATCTCGTTCTTTCAAAATTTGCCAAAAAATAAATCAATAAAAATATTTTTCCTATATACTGATTGATTGGGCGAATTCTAGCAGTGAAAATTCTATAACCGCGGCCAGTCCTAGAATTCCAGCGCTTATGAGGATTATTATTGGCAGGATTTTCAGCTCGGCTCGCAGCCCTTTTCTACGGATGGCATAGATAAGTAATATACCTTCGGACATCATGGCTCCATACCCGATGAATTCCAAGACTCCGTATATCGTTATTATGGGCAGGATTAGTAAGAGGACTACGTTTATTCCCTCTAGGCTTGCAAAGGATGAGATTATTAATCCAGTGTTATAGACTATCCATCCTCCGATTATGGCTCCTATGGCGGGTATGGCCATTAGTAAAGAAATTGTAAAGTTGTTCAGGAAGATGTCGAAGGCCGAGTGTATTCCGGCTACTAAGTCCCTGAACTCGTTAATCATGTCCCGAGCAGTATTTATATCAATTGGCGTTATAGACCCGATAACGAAAATAACGTATAGAATTATAGTGCAGATTAAAGCTGTCAGAATTCTTGTTTTTATCGAGTAAATAGACTTCATCTTCTGAGCTGAATATATGGTTAGGATAATTTATGTCTTTTTAATCGACCTTTCTAGTTCTTTCCTCAGCGCAGCTATACGGGCCACGGTTATTGGATCCACTTCTCTAAGCGCTGCTAGATATATGCTGACGTAGTCTGACCACATTATCGACGCCATGGCTTCGTATACTACGCTGCCCCTAAACCAAACCTCCATCGATACATCACTAAGTGTAGACGCGATGAATCTCATCTGAGACGTGATGTCTACCGTCTCATTACTACTCCTAAAAAGTAGGTATTTGTCCCTTTCCGAGTATGGTAGTGCCTCCAGCGTGTTGTGCATGGATTCTGGGATCTCGTGGACAATGCAGGGATACTTCGCGTTCTCGTTTAGCTGATTCTTCAGTCTGATCCCGCTGACGTATAGGTGCCCGGAACAGAAGACTCCCGGAATGCTGCCATAAAGATGAATGGCCGCCTTTTTTGCTGTGTTGTTTTCAAATGGACTATTAGGGTTGCTTTCTTTAACTACCTCAATAAGCATCTCGGCAGACTCGAGTAATGCTTTGGCTGCATTTATCGTCACGTCTATGTTGTCGAGCATTGAGGCGGCTGCTCCGGCCATCTCCGGCAACGACATCCTAGGCGGGAATCCCTTACTAAGCTCTATGAGCTGCACGCCGTTCTTCCTGGCCATTTCTGCCAAGCTTCCACCAGAGGTCATCGCGACGACCCTCACGCCTTTCCTGCGCGCCTCGTTAAAGGCTCTCAAAGTCTCGAAAGTCTCTCCTGAATAACTGACAACTATGAGGAGGTCGTCTGGTCCGAGCCAATCAGCAATCTTTACACTATTTGACGCTATAATTGGCACTTTCGTATATGACGTGAAGACTACGGAAAAAAGCTGGCCGACTATCCCAGATCCTCCTAGCCCGTAGAAATAAACAGTCCTCGGACATGCTACTTCTTCTTTTTTTATCTTCCATCCGAGCTCGATGCCTCTCTTGTAGTATGTTGGCTGCTCGTCTATCATTCTTGTCATTTCTGAAAACTTCGGAATAGTGTAAATCTTGTCAAGTAACGTTATGTCTCTCGTCATATAGGCTTCTCCTCGCTTCTCACTATCTCTTTAGCTCCTAAATTCTTAAGCTTCTCCATCATGTCTGCCGCTGCGCTCTCGACAAACTCATTAACTCTCTGCTCAGAAGGGTCTTCGCCTAAAATTTCAAGAACGACTTTGGATACTCCATCCTCTATTCCCTGAGGGTGCGACTTGATGTAGACATTTCTATGCCTCGCTAGTATTTCGTCGATGTGGGGTGAGAGCGTAGACTCAGGCACTCCCCTCACAGTTATCCAGACACGCCGTCTCTTCACTGTTACTGACTTCTGTAGAATCAGAGGCTCAACCTCGTTGATGAATATGTCCTTCAGCTCAACTGGGACGCCTGGAAGACAAACTATCCAAGATTTCCCATACTTTAAAAGAACGCCTGGCGCCGAGCCCGCCCTATTTCTCAGAGGCTTAGCGCCCCTAGGCAGCTTTGCCATCTTGAGCCTCGGAGGCGTTAGTTCAGCGGTCTCCACGACCCCCATCTCTTTTAATTTCTCGTATCTTTCCCTCAGCATCTCTACGGCTTCCTTGTTAAGTGTCAGGGACCTCTTAGTCGCTATGGCTACTCCCTGCAGCGTCTTATCGTCGAACGTGGGGCCGAGCCCGCCGCTCGTGATGATCCATTCCGTCCTCCTCTTGACTGCCTCCTTTATGGCCGATGAGATCTCTTTCAAATCGTCCCTCACCTTTGTTATTCTTCTTACATATAGGCCGAGGTTGTAAAGCCTATCTGCTAGCCAGTGACTATTAGTGTCTAGAACCGCGCCATTCAGTATTTCGTTTCCTATCACGATTAGCTCAACGCTAGATGGTCCCTTAGCCAATCCCCACGAACCCCTCAGTCTTATTGAGTTAGCCATAACATAAACAATGCTAGCGGGCCACGAGTTCCTCCACGGACTTATCGGCGCTCTCTACTCCCTTGAGGTACCACGTCAAGGCCGCAATGAGACCTACGAGCCACAGAGTAGAGGATGCCAAGAGGAAGAGATATGCTGAGATTGCGGGCTGTATGAGTACCATTATGGATGATGAGATTCCTGTAAGTCCTGTGAGAAGCCCGACCACCGAGGCTCTAACCCCAGTGGGGAACAGCTCGCTCTGAAGAGTGCTTAGGGAGGCCCATGCCCACTCGGAAAATACAAGCGTAATGAACAGAGCTGCCAAAAATGTTGACATGATGCCTGATCCGTAATAGGATGAGACGGAGTGTAGGCACCATACTGAAAAAGCACCGATGGTTCCTCCGAGAAACGATAGCAGTGTTGCCCATCGACGCGTCTTGTCGATTAACGGGATTAGTAGTATTCCGCCCATTGATGCGCCTAGGTTGGCAGTAAATATTATTAGGGGCGCTGACTCGACTCCGAAAGCAAAGTCAGGGGCGTATGGAGCGTAGTAGGCCATCATGCTGTAAGTCACGTATTGGACCACGGTTATTATCGCCAATATGATGAGCCTGAAGAAGTAGCGTGGAAGCGCGATGCTGAATGAAGCCTCCTCTACCCTCATCTCGATGGAAAAATCTTCACGGACACCCGTTATACTACTCACAACTAGCTCTGCTTCTCTTTGCCTATTCCTGAGGACGAGCCATCTAGGCGATTCTGGGAGTGAGAATCGGCCAAGCCCAGCCACTATAAGCATTGCCAGAGATGAGAAGAGCAGGTATTGAAGCTGAGTCTCGGGGTCGCCATATATCGATTTGAATATGAGCGCTAGGCCGGCTATCGCGGCGGAGCCGACGTTCCAGAAATTCGTCGAGAGCGTTATAGCCTTTCCTCTATGCCTCTTCGGCATTAGTTCTGCCAATGCTGAGTATGCGGCTCCAAACTCTCCGCCTATTCCAAACGTCATAGCAGACGTCAGCACAGCGAGGGCCAATTCATATCTGTAGGTGAAGGACAGCAGTATGAGCGCTATACCCTCGATTGTAAGCGAGACGAGGAAGATCTTCCGCCTCCCGAGGCGGTCTGCGAGGACACCGAAAGCTACTGCGCCTATGGTCTCTGAGAGTAGGTTTGCCGCAAATATCAGCGAGTAGTGCTTTGGCGCGAGCAGCCCTGCAAGGAGTGGAGCGATGGAGAACATTACGCCATCCAATAGGTAGTTGAGCGAGATGATTGTGAAGATGTTCCAGTGGCTTCGGGTCCAGGCCGAGCTGTCTAGGACTTCCGCATAGCTTCTCAAGAGTGTTCTTGAAGACCAGGCGATAAAGAATTATATAAGCTAATTAATTAGTGACTTATATTTGAGAAGATATGCCCAGAAGGTTTGTCGAAAGGCTCTGGAACGACGTATCCGATATCTACAAAGCGATAATTAATCATGAGTTTATCAAGGGAATGATTAATGGCACGCTTCCACTAGACACATTCAAGCACTACGTTCTTCAGGACTATCTCTACTTGATTGATTTTGCGAGGGCAGTCGCTATAGTCGGAGCTAGGGCGCCTAACGATAATTGGGCCGCCATAATTCTAAGCAACGCTGGTGCAGCGATGACGATTGAGAGGCAATGGCTACATGAGTATCTCTTATCCGAGTGGGGCATAAGGCCTCAGGAGCTTTCACAGCTACCCATGACGCCGATCAACCTTGCCTACACGAGTTATCTCCTCGCTACCTCGTCGGTGAGGCCTTTCGAAGAGGGCCTAGCCGCGCTGCTTCCATGCTTCTGGATATACAGAGAAGTCGGACTAGAGATGCTTAGGAAGGGCTCACCTGTTCCAGCATATCAAAGATGGATAGATACCTATGGCTCGGAGGAATATGGAAGAGTCGTCAATGATATGTTAAACGTGGCCGAAGAAGCATTCAATAAGCTTGACGAAGAGGCGAGCCTGAGAGTCAGGAGGGCATTCAGGACATCAACGCTGTACGAGTATCTCTTCTGGGACAGAGCATACAAGATTGAGGATTGGCCGATGAGGGTCTGGCCAAGCTTAAATAAGCCGTGACACATTAAAGACCTATGACGGAAAATAGACTTAGAGTTCTTTATGGCTTAATAATGCAGGAGACAAACACATTCACGCCCATCAACACGACGCTCGAATATTTCTTGAAGACAAACGGCATACTCAAGAATGAAGAAATCATTAGTAGGCTTAGTGGAAGCCTAAGCGAGGCAGGCGGAGTTATCGACGCCGCCAAGAAAAATAATGTCGAGCTAGTACCATTGATCTGGACCACCGCTCCGCCGCTGGGGAGGATTCTGAGGGAGAGTCTTGAGAGGCTGCTGAACGAGCTGCTTGAGATGCTCGAGAAGGAATCATCAAGAGGAGTCGACGCTGTTGTTCTCTCGCTTCACGGAGCCATGGCTGCTGAGGGGCTTGATGACGCTGACGGATACATCCTCAGTAAAGTGAGACGCGTTGTTGGCTATGATGTCCCTCTGGGAGTATCACTCGATATGCATGCAAATATCACTGAGAGGAAGATATCAGAGAGCAGCATAATCGTTGGCTATAAGACCGAGCCGCATATCGACATGTATGACACTGGATACCGAGCGGCTGAACTCACGTTTCAGGCTGCCCGTGGATTGATAAGTCCAGTCATGAAGTGTGTCAAGATACCCATGATAACGCCGGCCGAGAAGCATGACCATAGGTTTCATCCCATGAAGACCCTCCTCGAATACGCAAGGAAGACCATACAAGAACTAGGAATCCTTGAGTTGTCAATCTTTCCAGTCCAGCCGTGGCTCGACGTCGAGGAGCTCGGATGGAGCGTAGTCGCCATATCCGACAACGATCAGGCGTCAGCGGCAGAGGCAGCTAAGAGGGTGGCGTCCATGTGCTGGGAGATGCGGCGAGAATTCATGGTGGAGAAGACGCCGATGAATGAAGTCGTCGAGACTATTAGGAAGGCTAGCGAGGGCCCAATCGTCATATCGGATGGCGGCGACGCGACGACTGGCGGTGCGCCTGGAGACAGCACATGCGTCCTCAGCAACCTGCTCGGCAAGAACCTAGGAGGTGAAGTGCTGTTAAACATTGTTGATCCATGGGCAGTCGAGGCTGCTTGGAGTGCCTCGATAAACGACATGGTTGAGCTGGATGTTGGTGGAAAGATCGACCCCTTCAGCAAGCCAGTAAGGGTGTCTGGGAGAATTCTGTGGAAGGGAGAAGCGAAATACACCGCAATGGGCGAGGTAGGTAAGGGACTGACCGTAAACATGGGTAGGGCAATCGTCCTAGCAGTAGGGGACCTAAGGATACTCATAAGCGAGCTGCCGGGAAATCCATTTGAGCCCGAGCAGTATAGATGTGTCGGCCTAGACCCGCAGAAGGCTAAGGCCGTATTCGTCAAGTCCATAACGGGCTTTAAGGCCAACTATGAATCATTCGCTAAGAAGATAATGTATGCCGATACGACCGGCGCAACGACGCATAAGCTAAAATCTCTAAGCTACTTCAGGGCTCCGAGACCACTCTATCCACTTGAAGAAGACTTCACTTGGGTGCCGCAAGTCAAAAACTAATTAGGAAAACGTTTCTTAACCTCTTTTAACGCATTCCTCATAGCTGAAAGTATCGCGTCTATGTCTTCTCGCGTATGCGCAGCGGTTACTCCGTGATGTATTGTATGTGATGGGAGCATGAATATTCCTGACCCTAGCATCGACTCATAGAATACGCCATACTTCTTCGCGTCGCAGTTGACCGCTGATCTATAATCAACAACCTCCCCATCAGTAAAGTATACTTGGAATTTACCCGCGAAGTGTTGGAGCCTTGCCTTAATGCCTATCTCATCGGCTAATTCGCTGAACTCTTTTGCAAGTCTTGCCCCCGCATCGTGTAGGTATTTCTGTATCTTTCCGTCGCGCAGCTCCTCCAGCACGACTCTAGCGGCGGCTAGGGAGATATAGTTTGAGTTGTAGGTGCCTGCGTAGGCTACTTTTCCCCTACTAGGATGAATAGTCTCCATGATCTCTCTCTTACCCACGACTGCGCTTAGAGCGAAGCCATTGGCTATGGCCTTCCCGAAGACTGACATGTCAGGAGTGATTCCGAAGTATTCTTGAGCACCGCCTGGAGCGCTCCTGAAGCCGGTTATGACCTCATCAAAGATCAGGACTATACCGTACTCCTCTGTAAGTTTTCTTAGGCCCTCTAGGTATCCTTTCTTAGGCAACACGCAGCCGACGTTAAACATTACTGGCTCAACTATGACGGCCGCCAGATCATCTCTATGCTTAGAGATTATCTTCTCAGTTGCTTCGATGTTGTTGAACGGAATAATTACTGTGCTATCAACTACGTCCCTAGCTAGTCCAGCGCTGCTGGGGACTGGCACTGGCTCGTCTGGAGGGCCCGCCTTATCTAGCGGTGGATGACTACTGACAGAAACGTAGTCATACCAGCCGTTGTATCCTCCCTCGAGCTTAGCGATCTTGTATCTGCCCGTGAAGCCACGAGCAATGTGTATCGCATGTATAACGGCCTCAGTGCCCGTGTTTGAGAACCTAACAGACTCTGCAGACGGAACCATACGGGAGAGCATTCTCGAAACTTCTGCACTGATCTCAGGCTCAAGCCCGACGGTTAAGCCATCGTCCAGCGCTGCCTTCACAGCATCCACAACACGAGGGTGCCCGTGCCCTAGGATGCAGGCGCCCATGTTTATCACGCAGTCGATGTATTCGTTCCCATCAGCGTCCCAAAGCCTCGATCCTCTAGCCCTGCTGAAATAGATCGGATGAGGCTCCCTATACCTAAAATTTGAATGCACACCTCCGACAACATACTCACTTGCGATTTCAAACAGCTTCATAGACCGCGAGAACTTAGTAGAGGTCATAGAGATTAGTTGAGAAGCGTTGTTTAAAAATATTTTTAAGAGATACTAGCTCAACACCAATTTCTGACTCATCTATATATACATCAATTATCATTGATGATTCATGAATGTTGAGGAACTCGCAGCTGAGCTTATCAGATTTAATACTGAGGTACCGCCTGGGAACGAAGAGGCTTGCGCCGCATTCCTTCGGGACTATTTCTTAGATCTAAGGCTAGAGCAGTCTGAGGTTATCCTTCACCGCTTCGCTGAGAAACGCGCCAACCTATTAGTGAGAATTGGACCTGCGGGTCAGGCAGGATTGCTGCTTTCTGGACACATAGACGTCGTTCCAGCCGGCGATCTATCTCTGTGGGAGAGCCCGCCCTTCGAGCCTAGGATACGCGATGGGAAACTTTATGGACGCGGAGCCTCAGACATGAAGTCAGCAGTTGCAGCGCTCGTAAAGGCAATAGAGAACTACAAGTCCACTAAGCTTAAGAGGGAGATAATTTTCGCCGCGACGGCGGGCGAAGAGATTGGATGCGACGGTCTCAGGGCATTGATAAGTGATGGAAAGATCAAGCAGCGCGATGCCCTATATGGAATAATAGGCGAGCCGACAGACCTTAAGGTTGTCAGAGCGCATAAGGGAGGCACGGTCTTCAGGATCACTTTTCACGGAAAGAGCGCCCATTCAAGTCGTCCAGAGCTTGGAATAAACGCAATAGAGAATGCCTCGAGATTTATTCTCGAGGTAGCCGAACTTAGGGAGAGATTAAGAAAGATAGCTGACCCAGACCTAGGACCATCAGTCATCTCGACCACGATGATTAATGGTGGGACGAAGGATAACGTCATTCCGGAAAAATGCCAAATAATTGTTGATTGCCGTAGAATCCCAAGCCACAGCGACGCATACATAAGATCCGAGCTCGATAAAATAGTTCAGAAAATAAAGAAGGCCGTACCAACCTTCGACGTAACGATTGACGTGAAGTTCAACTGGGACGCACTAAGCGTCCCGAGGGACCATCCACTAGTAGTTATGGCCGAGAGGATTGTTGGACAGAAGTCAGAAGTAGCCCCGTACGGCACTGAGGGACCAATGTACCAAGAAATTGGAATACCAACAATTATACTCGGACCGGGAAAAGTAGAGAATAACATTCATGCACCTAACGAGTATATAGAAATAAAACAACTACAAGACGCAGTAAAAATCTATTCGGAGTTCATAAGAAACGTGTGTCTCTGACTATGAATATCAGTAGTGAATTTATTTGATTAATTTCGCTAAAATTGTTGATTATATAAATATATTGTTTTAAAAGATACATAACAATAAATCGGGCCCGGCGGGACTTGAACCCGCGTTCTCCGGCTCCGGAGGCCGGCGCCTTATCCAGGCTAGGCCACGGGCCCTGAGAATTACCCTCAGACTATTTGTATTAAAGCATTCTTTGATGATCTATCGTTGGGTATTATTTTTCTCTGTTTTTCAGATAAAATCTTTATATCACTAGTTCCTCGCTATTTCTGTACAGTTATTAGCGATTGAGGTGATTCGATGAGTAAGCGTGGAGGATCCCTTAACGTTGGTTTAAGTCAGGCCGCAGTCGATGTTTTGAGATATTTGAAGAGGCGCTATGATTATCGGAGACTATCCTCGATAACATCTATATCGGCGTCGACGCTTTCGAGGTATGTTACTGGCAAAACGATGCCAAGGGCTAAAAATGCGAAGAAGATTCTTGAGAGGAGCCTAGAGATAGTTAATCCGAGAGAGATTGTTAAGGAGTATTTTGGGAATGACCTTGACATCGAGGGAGGTGTCCACATCTCTCACGATGTCCAGACCCTTAAGATACTTGCTTCGTACGCATTGAATACATTTATGGGCACGCGTGTTAACTCTTCACTCGCCCTAGATATTCCGAGCATTCCTCTTGCTGCTTGTTTCTCATCACTTATAGGCGGTATGATCTACTTTGCTCTTGACAGGCCTATCTGGCATGATGGTGAGTATTTAGAGGTTTCTTACAGGTCTCCGGGCACAAGCAGGACTGAGAGACTCTGGTTTCCCTCCGACTCTGTTAAGAAGGACTCAAGCATGGTTGTCTTCACGTCGTTCATTCTGAGCCCGAGCCCAGTGAGAGAGGTCCTCAGGACGCTTGAGAGGCATAAAATTCACGTGGCTGGGCTTTTCACGCTGGTCACTGTTAAAGATACGTGGGATAGACTCTCAGTGACTCCGGGATGTAGAAGAATCGCATTGCTTATTTATGAAAGATCTGAATAATTTTATGCGTACTCTCTCCACGTGTATCCGCATTTTGTGCATCTGAAGAACTGCGTCATCGGCTCATCCGCCGACCTCGTCTGCACACTCCACCAGTACGCTTCTCTGTTACCGCATGATGGGCATTGGACATCTGTTGTCTTTGGATGTATGTTTGATTCCTCATCTTCTTCAACCATGGCTACCGATTTCTTCTCCTTCCTATTCTGCTTTACTGTTATTACTAGTTCTGCTGTTTGCTTTGTATAGCCGCATTTCTTACAGACTAGGACAGTCTTTTTCGATTTTTTAGCTAATGTGAGTATGCTTCCACAGTTGGGGCAGAACTCCATCGCCAAGCTTCTTCTCCGTCTGGCTAGGGACTAGCCCAGAATTAAACCTTTTTAGGGTCATCGAGAAGTATTACGTCTGTATGGTGGTTTATCCTACTTTAGGAGCTTTTCTATTACTGCTCTGAGGTTTTTAGCTGTCTGTGAAAGCTCTGATAATCCTCTCTCCAAGACTTCTTCTGGGCTTGAGTCGCCCTTCGTTCTCAGCACAAATCTAATCTTATTCAGCAGCGGATGTGTTAGGTTTGCGCCCGCATACTCTACTTCGTCATAGTTGTTTAATATTTCTTGCAGGCTCCCGACGATTCCGAAGTCTATCCCAGTGAGTTCAAGCTCGATGTAGTTTGGTCCCTTTGCTGCGAGTTTGACCTCCATTACTTTTCACCAGTCCTGGACATTGATTGTAGTCCAAAGATATCTGCGATCTTATTTATGTTTCCATAGTAGGGAACCACCTTCTTCCTGTATATTTTTCTGCAGCGAGTACAATAGAGCCCTGTCCTGCCTCGAATCAGCTGTGATCCACATTTATCGCAGAATGCCAATGCAATCCCTAGTCCTCGCTCATTTATTGTGAGCGTGTATATTCCAGCCAATTCGTCTATTATCTTAGCGATCACTAGGTCTCCAACCGTGAGCGTGGATGGAGCGCGAATAATTACGCCGCTCCACACATTCTTCAGCCTCCTGCCATTCCTAGCGATTATGCTGCATCCAGCTAATTTTTCTTGCGCGTCCTGAACCTCGCATAAGACTATGTCTCCGACGTTCAGTTTCTCGACCTCCTTTATGGGCGTGACAGTGACTTCGTGTTTTTTGTGATCGTATTCTGGGCGTCCAATCGTGGTAGATACCACGTCTCCCGTCGGAAGGGCCTTGGCCCCTTTCTTCGGTATGAATTCCTCTATTATGCATAGCCTATCTCCAGGCAGGACGAGGTTCTTGCGGGGCTCCGGGCTACTCATGAAATCTCCTAAAATTATTGCTTATGGGCAGTTTATAAAGAAGCATCTATCTAGGGAGCAGCAATAATGGAGAGATAGTCTATTATTCCGGCTGTAGTGATAAATTAATGGTTTGCTGATAGCGATTGAGGGTATAGATGGGGCTGGAAAGACCACTCAGGCAAGAAGGCTGATAAGATGGCTGAAGAGCGAGGGCGTAAATGCGTGCTATACCTCTGAGCCCACGAACAGCGTATTGGGAAGATTGATCAAGAAGAGGTTGAGAAGCAAAGATTCAGATCACAGGCTCGACGCCTTACTATTCGCTGCTGATAGGCTCGAACACTACCATGGATGCATCGAGCCGAGGATTAGGAAGGGACAAGTAGTAGTATCAGATAGGTATGTCTACTCATCAATAGCCTATCAGGGAGCTTTGACCGGAGACGTCGACTGGGTCTGGGCAATAAATAAGTGGGCGCCGGCGCCTGACGTCGCGATATACGTTGATGTCTCGCCCGAGGTGGGACTCGCACGTCTAAGCAACAGAAAAATAAGCGAGAAAACTAAGTATGAAAGAATGGAGACGCTGTCAAGGGTGAGGGAGCTATACTTAAAGATGTGCCGCGAGGGACTGCTTATAATCGTAGATGGTGAACGTACCGTTGAGGAGGTTCAAGGGGATATAAGAAGAATAGCTATGGATGCGTTAGTGAGGGCGGGCTTGCTTGAAGCTGATACCGCTGGGCGGCGTTAACGAGATAGGTGGAAACAAGTTCTACATAGAGGCGGGAGGAGAAGGACTGCTTGTAGACTTCGGCGTAAGCTTTGCCTCTAAGCATGAATATTTCGGTGGGTATCTCCGTCCGAAAAAATATGCCGTTCTAGCCTCGCTGCTGAAGTGCGGCGCAGTACCCGCAATCTCAAACATATATGATGAGAGCCTCTTTGACCCCCTAAGAGTCGTTGAGGAAAGTCTTAAGTCATCGTTAAGCCTCAACGTTCTCGGAGTTATTATCAGTCATCCACATATAGATCACTATGGGCATTTATCGCTGATTAGGGATGATCTTCCAATATTCATTGGCGAGAGCTCGCTTAAGATTGCGCAGACACGCGAGAGAACAAAATCCTCTAGGACCGTTGAGGAACGCATATTCCTAGACCGTGAGAGAGTAGTAAACACTTTCAGGACAGGCTTGAAGGTTAATGTCGGCTCCATTAAGGTTGTTCCCATACACGTAGATCATTCCGTTCCGGGTTCCTACGGCTTCGTCATTCATACCAGCGAGGGCGACATTGCCTATTCAGGAGACCTGAGACTTCATGGTCCAAAGAGCCAATTCACGCGTGAATTTGCCGAGGCTGTCCGGCGAGAGGGCATAGATGCCCTGATGCTTGAGGGCACGAGGATAAATGAGGAGGAAGACACAACTGAACATGACGTATACTTAAGACTCTCAGAGATCTTCCAGAGAGTCAGGCATGGACTAGTGGTGGTCTTGACGGGAATAACCGACTATGACAGGTTCATCTCTATAGCGAGAGCAGCGATGGAGAACTCTAGGATAACAGCTGTTTCCCTGAGAATGGCGGCTATGCTAGAGGTCTTCCACGAGTTGGGAATGCTTCCAAAAGAACTTCTGCCGGGCGCTGGCAATATCGTAGCATACGTTGAGAGGAAGGGAAGCGGGAGCGTAGACTTAGAAAAAGACTACGACAGGTGGGAGAGGAATTACGTGAATCAGCTACGAGATAAGGGAAGCGAACCTGTCTTTGACGTAGACCTGTCTAGAGAGCAGAGCCGCTATGTCGTGGTGATAAACGCTCCAGACGATGTTCTTGAGCTCGCATTCGTGAGGCCCATAGATGGCTCGGTCTTTGTGTTTTCATCGAGCGAACCTCACAACGAAGAGCAGGAAATAGATCGACAGAGAGTTGAGAATTGGCTCAGAATATTAGGCATGCGTAGTCTGCAGGTCCACGCCTCTGGACACGCAAGCAGGTCGGAGCTTATCGAGATTCTAAGAGAAGCGTCTCCCAAAATGCTAATACCTATCCATTCAGAGAAGCCATCAGCCTTTAATGGACTCATAAAGGAGGCCCGAGTAGAATGCAAGATAATCGAGGCGTCTAGGCTTTCCGAGCTGCGTTTATAATCTCCGACCCCCTAATGGTAATACATATGTATTACCTCCCAATAATCGGCATAAAAGCCCGAGAAAACCTAAAAAACCCCTATTTATCAAGTAGGGGTGATAAGAAATGCCAAGAGAACTAGTTGTAGTGGAGTCAAAGGTTAGGGAATTGCTTCCAGAAGGCATCAGGCTGAGCAGCGACGCATTACAAGGACTAGACGCACTCGTGAGGCAGGCTATTGAGAAGGCAGTTGAGAGATGCAAGGCAAACAACAGGAAGACAATAATTAAAGAAGACTTCTAAGAAGACCAGAACCGACTCAGGGCAACGCCATATCGACAAGTATTATTTTGAATTTTGAAAAATTTTTGTGAATATAAAAATTCTCGTCGAGTCTATGCTATATTTTCTTGAATCTATCCTTAAGTTCCTCAAGTATGGTTGGAAGCGTCGTGTATTCCATCTCTTCTTCTCCCAGCCGGGCTGGCTCAAACTCGCCCATGCTTCTTAGATAGATTGCGAGCTCGGCGCATTTCATTCTCGTGTAGTCCCAGAATGGGTCTGCGAATAGGTCTGCCGGCTCTTCGCCGTCGACGCCTATGAGTTTACCGTTGCTAATCTGCCACCCCATTGCTATGACTCTTGGTGGACCGTCGAAGTATGATATGACATTATGTCCAGCCTTGAATGATACTGGCATGAGTGGCCCCCTATGCGAGCCTCTCATCCATCCACTAACGATTATTGGAGGTGTGAATGCACTGAGTATCTCGCCTACTGCTGGGAATCCGGCCTGTGCCCTTACAATCATGACCGGGTCGTCCTTACCCACGTATTTTCCCGCTATCAGGCTTAGACGCGTCGTGCTTGTCGCTGCTGCTGGCTCTCCGTCATGTGCTCGCCATATTCTGTTTATTACGTATCTTCCGGGCGTCCCTATGAGCCCGAGCAGCTTGTAGAGCTCGTCCGGCATCTTTAGGTCTACTGCCTTGTCCTCGTGTAGGTCTAGCACTTGGAAGATGAAGCCCTTATGCAGTATTGGGTCAATCACCAGTCCAGCGGTGTTATCTGGGGAGGCGAAGATTCTGTAGAGTGGAAGGTTCCAGGCTCCGGGCTCTGTCTTGTCTGCGGCGAAGACCACGACCGGGTCTGAGCGTCTCTCCTCGAATTCGAGTTCCGCGACCCCGGGCCCGAGCCCCTTGACGGTCCCGCTGAATGCATCGCTGAGAAGGTCCTGCCCAGCCGCGTATAGCTTTAGCGGCTTGGCTACTTTTTCTGTTATTTCTTTGAAGATGTTCCATGCTAGTCCGTGTATTTCTGGGTTGTTCTCGCCCTTTGAGTGGGACATTATTAGCAGTATGTCGTCTCCTATTGACTGTACGTATCCTGAGTTTATGAGCCCGGTCTCTTTTGCCTCGCTTAGCCTTCTCTTGGCGAGCCTCAGCATCTCCTCATGCGGCTTGTAGTGTCCTGCAACACTGCCTACGTCGGCCTTGATGACGGACAAAGTTGTCTTCAATTCATGCACACCCTCATGTTTTACTGGAAGGCATCAAATTTAACTATTTTCTTCTCATAAATTACTGGGATGGACTGCAAGATTTATAATCTAACATCCAGCATCCCTCACTTATGAGAGCTGCGCTGATCGAGAGGGTGGGTGGGCCGGAGGTCTTTGTTTATAAAGACGTGCCTGACCCCGCGCCGGGCCCTGGTGACTCGGTTGTCCGCGTCGAGGCGGCGGGCGTTAATAGGATAGACGTATGGCTCAGGACGGGACTCTACAAGGTTCCCCTGCCGGCCGTGATTGGATGCGACATAGCCGGCGTCGTGGAGGTGGCCGGTGACCCCTCGCTATCGGTGGGTGATAGGGTGGTTGTTTATCCAGAGGTCGGGTGCGGCAGATGCATATACTGCATTTCAAGCAGGGAGAACCTATGCCAAGACATGAAGAGGGTCGGTCAGAACATCTGGGGAGGCTATGCTGAGAAAGTGGTGGTACCCTCTAAGAGCCTGCTGAAAATCCCGGAGCCGCTGACGTTTCAGGAGGCCGCGGCTATTCCAGTGAACTTCACGACTGCGTGGAGCGCGCTTATATCCTCTGCAAGCATTGGACCCGGCATGTCTGTACTCGTCGTCGGTGGTGGAAGCGGAGTTGGATACGCTGCGATTCAGATAGCGAAGCTCAGCGGTGCGTACGTGATAACGACTGTTAGTGATGATTCTAAGGCTGAGAAGGCCTATCAGCTGGGTGCAGACCTAGTGATCAACAGGCTTAAGAGCGATGTCTATGGAGAAGTGATGAGGGCGACGAGTAATAGGGGCGTGGACGTTGTTCTCGAGCATGCGGGCTCTGCCTTCTTTCCAACCGTGCTTAAGTGCCTCGCTCCAGGCGGCACGCTAGTTACAGTTGGCGCAACTACTGGACAGGACATATCGATAAACATCAGAGACCTGTACAGAAAGAGGCAGAGAGTAGTAGGCTCGGGCCTAGGGACAAAGGCAGAACTCATGAAGATACTTGAGCTATTCTCTAAGCGTAGACTAAGAGTCGTCATTGACAGCGTGTTCAAGCTGAGTCAGGCGACCCAGGCGCACCTTAGGCTAGAGTCTAACAAGCACTTCGGCAAGATCTTGCTGATCCCGAATGACCGAAGTAGCTGAGCTGCAGTCAAGGCTCAGGGCCATAATAACTGACCGCGAGTCGGGGTCATCAGAAATAGCACTTAGGATTCTTAGACTTCTCTCCGAGGAGCCAAGATTCATGTCGTATCGATCGACGGGGGCGGTTAAGCTCCTAGACTCCTTGGTCACGACTGCTCTTGAGAGGCCCTCACTGGTCCTCCCAGTCAATCTCCTATCAGTGATTCGTGAGGTACTACTGCGGTCACAAAGCCTAGATATCAACATCAGCAGACTGTCTAGCAGGCTCCTAGAAATTTATAGCGAGTCACTGAGTATGGCTGTTTCAAACGCCGTCAAGAGGATGAGGGGCTTTGACAGGATCTTCACGCTGAGCTATAGCTCACAGGTATTGAGGACGCTCACAAGCCTCAGAGACATCTCTGTCTATCTAACGATCGGGTGGCCGCTGTTCGACGGCCTCAGAGCGGCAGAAAAGCTCAGGGACTCAGGAGTGAATGTTCATGTCTATCCAGATGCCGCGTTGGCCGAGGCAGTTCAGCTCTCAGATGCCGTAGTAGTTGGATGCGATGCTGTATTAAGTGACGGCTCGCTCGTAAATAGGTCTGGCACACTTCTCGCGGCCCTGGCCGCTGAGGGTGAAAGACCAGTGATAAGCATTGTGGACTCGTTTAAGCTCGATCGCCTAAATGCCTGGAGAACCGAGACGACCACTCAGCGGCAGGGCGACTTCGAGCTCAGTTATAGGCTCTTTGAGGGCACGCCTCCTAGGCTTTTATCGGAGTTTGTCTCAGAGATAGGAGCGTTAAAGCCTTTAGCCTTCGTGCATGAAGCCGAGAAGAGAATAGGAATGATAGTTGAAAAATTGGCGGGTAAATCATCATGAGGAATACCGGCAGATTATTATTGTGCATATTGCTGAAGATTGTTGCTGAATGATACGCGTCAAGAGATGCGTAGTTGGAGAATTATCGACGAACTGTTATCTCCTGATTGATAGCGAGAGTGGAGAGGCGCTGATAATTGATCCCGGAGACGAGCCCGCAAAAATACTCGGAATGCTTGAGCCGGGGTTATCCGTTAGGGCAATAATAGCTACCCACTGTCATTTTGACCACATACTCGCAGTCGAGTATGTGAGAGAGGCGCTGGGCGCAAAGTTCCAGATCCACAGAGACGATCTACCGATTCTTGAGGAGGCCCCGAGGAGGGCGCTTGAGTGGGTAGGAGTAGTCTTCGACGCACCCAGCCCCGACGGCTACATAAGTGAAGACGAAGAGATCATCCTCGGCAATAGTAGGGTCAGGGTCCTCCATACTCCTGGACATAGCCCGGGAAGTGTTTGTCTGCTTGTTGATGATGTGTTGTTTTCAGGCGATACACTCTTCGCCGGCTCTGTCGGTAGGACCGACTTCTATGGAGGAGACTATGACCAGCTTTTGAGGTCGATTAGGGAGAAGCTATGTGTCCTGAGCGACGATACTAGGGTTATGCCTGGGCATGGCGAGTCTACGAGGATTGGCGTCGAAAAGCTCTATAACCCATTCGTCAAGGCACCACTTAGACATGATTAGGTTCAGCACGCTCGAAGAACTCAACGAGCACCTTATCAACTGCTCACTCTGCCCGCGCCTAGTCAAGCATAGAACTAGCGTTGCCGATAATCCGCCAAAGAGATTCTCGGGCCAAAAATACTGGGCAAGGCCTCTTCCCGGCTTCGGAGACCCCACTGCTCAGATACTCGTAGTCGGACTAGCGCCTGCCGCTCACGGAGGAAATAGGACGGGGAGGATGTTTACCGGCGATGGCTCCGCAGACACGCTCATGCATGCACTACACTCGGCGGGACTAGCGAATCAGCCACACTCGATCAGCGTCGACGATGGGCTGAGACTGTTCAATTGCTACCTCACTGCAGCCGTCAGGTGTGCCCCTCCCGAAAACAAGCCCACTAGAAGCGAGCTTGGTAATTGCTATCAATACCTCTTCGAAGAATTTAGACTCTTACCGAACATTAGGGTAATAGTTGCGCTCGGCTCAATCGCATTCAATACCTGCATGAGGCTACTAAGAGATTACGACTACTCGTGCAGTGTTAGTAAGCCTAAGTTCAAGCACGGTGCGAAGTATCTCTTCGAGAAGAATGATGCGTCTCGCCTAGTCTATCTGGTCTGCTCCTACCATCCAAGCAGACAGAACACGCAGACGGGGCGACTGACCCAGTCAATGATTAATCAAGTATTCAAGATGGCGGCCCGGCTTTGCGTCAAAATTCGCAATGAGTAAATATTATGGCTTCCCTCGAGACAGTGTAGATTTAATTGGGGTACTGCGAGAGAAGAACGACAGCTTTCCTAGCACCCTTCTACGTGGGAGTAGTAATTGGTGGAGTGGTTGTCTCAGGGCTCAGCTACTTGATACCGGTATACCTCAAGCTGCTTGGGTACGGTGGGTCAGAGATAGGTCTAGGAGGCACACTCATGGCCGTTCCCTACATATTGATAACGTTCCTGTTGTATCCGACCTATTCCAAATTTAGGAATACGCGAATATACTCATCGTCGGCGCTCCTCACCAGCTCGGCCGTATTGATAATTTTACTCACGAAGACCCTGCCTGCGATATATCTCGCACAGATAATTCTAGGAGCTTCACTAGCAATCTATTATCCAGTAGCCGAGATAATCATAGCTAAGCTTTACTCACCTAGTATTAGGGCGAGAATCTACGGACTATTCGGCGCCTCCTGGTCAATTGGATATCTAGTTGGGCCATCGCTCTCAGGAGTCCTGCTAGATTCGGCAGGAATCCAGACAACGCTCAACGTCCTATTCTTATTATCCCTATCATCGTTTCTTTCACTATTCTTCTTCAAGGCAGACATAAGCATGGATAACGGCTATTCGGAGAGAAGAATATTCAGGGGCTTCCACTTATTCCTAGCCGCGACCCTAATATTCTCAGGCATGACTGCCATCATCATTTCAGTACTTCCAGGCATAGCAAAAGGTGCTGGATACGAGGCCTCCTTCATTGGATACTCATACTCCCTCTTCTCACTCTCTAGGCTGGTCGGGTTTCTCCTAGTGAGCAGAGCGAACATGCGGCCCACGCTCGGAGGAATCTCCTTAACGGCGCTAGGCTCAGCTCTACCCCTCTTAGTAATGATCAATGTGGAGAGATGGATACTCCTCCCAGCCGTGCTCTCGTTTTTAGGAATACTGGTGAGCCTGTTCAACTCCTTGACCTATCTATACATGACCAATAGTCTTGGCGGAGACCCAATCTACCTTATAAGCAGGTATGAGTTTAACATTGGGATCGGCTTCTTCATAACACCAATAATTGCGGGAGTAATAGCTGACAGCTATGGAGCCGCGGCGATGATTATCTTCTCCATGACACTCTGCATAGCAGCTGGCCTAGCCGTAACGTCTATAGGACTTCTGTTACGCAGATCTTCGAGTCAATCCTGACAAACTTATTGACCGCGACCTCAGCAATAATCCTGCACTGGTCAAGCATCTCGGATATGTATCGCAATACTAGTCTGAACGATATGAGGGACTGCGGGTCCTTAATCTTCTCAAGCAGTTCGGCCTCGAGCTTGACTATCTTCTCGGACAGCGCGGGGATCTCCTGAAATACAGAGCTGATCAGCTTGAAGTCTAGGGTCAGGAATGCGTTTACAGCTCTCCCAAATATTGTCGAGACTTCCTCGCCTATCGTCATTATCTGCGTGAGGATTTCTCTATCTATGCTTCTACCTCTCCTCTTTATGTTTAGGCTCTCCCTAGATATTGCCAGGGCGTAGTCGCCTATCTCTTCGAGCGACTTGGAGACCATCCTGTAGCCAGTCACCGCGGGCACGGAGTCGATTCCTATGACTCTCGCTAGGCTGGGATTTCTGATCGAGAGTAGGAGCTGCCTGACGACGAGGAAATAGAGTTCGTCGACCTTGGTCTCAACCCTTGAGACCTCGGCTGCCTTCTCAGGCATGCCCTCAATGACTGCGTCTATGGATGCGCTGATCATTGCGGAGATCATGACCTGCATCCTCTTTATTATGGAGTCAACAGTGAACCTCGCTGGGTCGACTATTCCCTGTATGGTCAACCAGTTAGAAGTTTGTTCCAGGACCTCGAATCCTGGGAGGCGCTCCACTGCTGCTAGTATCTCATCTATCTGTTCTTGCAGGAGACCTGACTGTGAGACTACTCTGACCTCGTCGTATCCCTGCAGGTAGCTGGCAGTCACCAGTCTGGCCAACGACTCTGGGTTCGGCTCCATCTCCGCATTTATCGTCACTCTTAGCGACTGCTTAGCCTTGTCTGACGTATGTAATGTGATGCTGTCTATTCCCTCCTCTATGTAGACTACGTCTCCCTGCTTGAGCCCCCTCTCCTTGACCCATTTCCTAGGTAGGGATACGACTATCGTCGTTGTCCCTAGCCTCTGAAGCTTTCTTACATGCATCCCCGTTCTGTGGTATATGTCATGTATATACTATTTATGCATAATGCTTATATCAACTATTAAGGATGTATTAGCTGTAAAGAGGTGAATTAATGAAATGTCAAAGCAGGTCCTAGTACAGAAGGTATCTGCGAGGAGGAGCTACGCCGCTGGCTACAAGTACTGCAGCAGGTGTCGTACCTACCACTTGACTGACAGTGTTAGGTGTCCATACTGTGGGATACTTCTAAGAAACTCTCCGAGGAAGAAGAAGCCAGTCGACCCATCCAAGTACGTCAAGCCGTCGATAATTTAGGAGACAGTAACTACTAGCGAGATTATCCCCAGGCCATACATAGGTCATTCTGGGAGAATTTAGCGGATTATTAGTCACTGGCTAAATATTAGTAGGAGCCGGCAGACCAGAGATGGATGAGTGGAGCAATCAAGGGCGGAGTAACCTTCATAGCCATAATACTGTGTGCTGGGTCTTATCTCTCGGCCGGTAATCAGCTCCCCGTGAGGGACGCCCAGCTAGCCGTAGTCGGAGAGATATACAAGGCCCTTACTTACTTTATCGCGCCAGTCTCCAGCCTCATGGGTGAGCGAGTAGTCATCGACGGCGGTACCTTCACCATCTCGTCCGGCGCTGGGTTCTGGCCAATCCTAATACTCATACTTGCGGGAGCTGTCGCTGGACTCCTAAGCAGGAACGTAGGCTCAGCCATCGCGGCATCTTTCATAGGGTCCTCCTTCATATTTGTTGGATGGCAGCTGATCGGACTTCAGCTAATACCCGTCCTCGCTCCGAACTATGCATGGATGCTCGAGCTCGACAAGGTCTACACAATGATGCTATACTTGAGACCGCTTGAGATTCCCGCACTCTTCGGGTTTCCAATCGTGGCGTCGATAGCTACAAGTATGTTTATCGAAGAGGAGGCGGCTCAATCTGCCCGTAGGCACGAGCCGCTCTTTTCTTGGAGGACCTAGTTTTCTCAGCATGCGCGTCTGCTTGACTTGCTCTTGGACCTCTTCTTTGCTTTTGACTTCTTTCCTTTCTTTGATGGCATACTTCTTCGATTATAGTGAGTACTAGTCGACTTTATACTTATTGATTCTAGAATTGTTCTACTTGTTGTGTAGTGATGCAGCGTTAATTACAAATACTGCGCAGTTCTTGTCTACTGGGGTGGTTGAGTTCTCAGAGATAGATATCTCGGAGTTTAAGCGGATAGACATGCGTGTAGGCAAAGTCGTGAAGGCTGAGAGAGTACCCGGAACCGATAGGCTGATCAGGCTTGAGGTTGACTTCAAGGATTTTAAGAAGCAAGCCATCACAGGCCTAGGACACCTATACGGACCGGAACACTTTCTAGATAAGGAGTACGTCTTCGTCGTGAATCTCAAGCCTAGGAAGATGAGGGGCCTGCTTTCAGACTGCATGATACTAGCAGCAGTCGCGAGCGATGAAAAGATCGTGCCGATAGCCCCTGAGTCACCAATCGACGTGGGCTCTCCGGTAAGCTAGCAAAAACATATAGAGATCCTTTCTATTTTTTAGTTCATCGAGTAGTAGGTCGGACATAGCCTAGAAAAACGGCTAAGTGGAGGCATGCATTACTACTAAGAGAATTGAAGACTAAGATTGCGTGTACGATAGGCCCCTCTTCAGGCGATCGAGGAACAATTAGTGAACTAATAAACGCGGGGTGCAGAATATTCAGAATTAATTTTAGTCACGGTAATCTAGAACTTTGGAAGGAGTGGACCGATAATCTCAGACAAGTCTCAAGCAGCCTAGGAGTGGACTGCGTATTGATCGCTGACTTGAGGGGACGATCGATACGCTTTGCCTCCCCCATCGATGCAAAGACCTATTCAGCTGGACAGACATTCTACATAGTTAGGCATGATGGACGTGAGGGTGAAGTGCCTTCAGTTGATAGTCCAGAATTTTTTGAGGCTGTCTCTGAGAATGATGTGCTAGTCAGCGACGATGGACGCGGCTTGATGAGAGTTCTGAAGAGGGAGACCGACAAAATTATGGTGCAGGCACTCAGCAAACTAACAGTTAGGAGGGGGAAATCACTCGTCATACGGAATAAGGAGATACCCATTCCGAATTATCTCTCACATTGCGTAGACCAGATACTGGATGCTGTTAGGCTCGGCACCGATTATCTAGGCCTCAGCTTCGTCACCTCTCCCAGAGACATATTAGCTGTGAGGGAGTTCCTAGATAAAAATGGGTCGGATATCGGACTGATAGCGAAGATAGAAACCATATCTGCAGTAGCCAATGTGGAAGAAATAGCAAAAGTATCAGACGCGGTGCTCGTTGCGCGCGGCGACTTGGGGATGCATTTTCCACTAGAGGAGGTGCCGCGCCTGCAGGAGAGAATAGTTGGCACGGTTACTGCCATCGGTAAGCCTGTCATAGTCGCTACGCAACTATTGGGGAGCATGATTTCTGAGTCCGTGCCGTCGAGGAGCGAGATAGTAGACGTCATGAACTGCGTCGTCGATGGAGTAGATGTATTGATGTTGACGGGGGAGACAGCCATAGGCAGCTATCCAGTAGAGACAGTGAACTGGCTGAGACGAATCATAGAGACATACGAGGGAGACGTGAGGACTAGGCGCGAAATATCGCAGGACCAGCTGGTCGATAGGTTTGCCCTAGGAGTCGTAGAGCTCGCCGAGGCGCTCAACGCGAAGATCGGCATATACACAAAGAAGGGCAATACAGCTAGGAGAATCTCAAGGTTCAAGCCGAGGACCCAAGTATTCGCCGCCAGCAACGATCCCAAAACTATCTGTAGACTCATGATGCTCTGGGGAGTCGAGCCAATCCACGTAGACTCCAAAGAATACGATAGGGGACTTGAAGAGCTCGAACAGAAATTAAAGGAACAAAACCTCGTGGAGAGGGGAGATACGCTAATTCTGACGTATGGACTCCTCGATAAGCCAATCCACACAATTAGAATTGTCCAACTAATTAGCTGACCACTACATTTTCTAAGAATAGCTTAACACCTATGCGTCGACTCCTTTCTCTAAAAATCTTCCATTTTTGATGTGAGCTAACAACTTTTGACGTGATTCTTCTCCTGCTGATTAAATTTAATAGAAAAATGACCGGAAGATAGGCTGCACTGAGCCCTGCATATCATAAAAAGGGGGATATATTTGGGTGGTCGTGTTTCACGCGAATACCATTCCTGTAACGAGGAGGAAGCCTGGAATCAGCAGTGTGGCAAAAGAGTTGAAAAGACACCAATACCCAGCATACTTTGCGTATATGCCTTTGCCGGTAAGACACCAGAAAGCGAAAAGCATGAACACTATGAACCAAGATGCGCAAAACGCTGAGAAAATAGGCATGGCAACCAGCGCGAAATACCCAGCGTAGATAGCGTCTGCGATGCCCCAAATCACGCATAGCCATCCTAAACCCTTCACATCGAGACCAAACATAAGGTGCACGCCAGATGTTATGAACGTGGTGGCGAAAATCAGGAGTAAAGTTGCAGCCAGCATGATGGATAGGTACACGTAGAACCCCATGATGAAGCCTACGAGTCCGGCTAGGAGGGCTATGAAGCCGGCCGACTTCGCGTCCGCCTTACCGAGGCCCATCCATCCAAGCGCGAAGAGCGCTAATCCATAAAACATCATCACGGTCCCAACTGACTCAAGACCCATAAATTTTTCCTCAATCTTACATTGGTTAAAGAAGTATATAAAAATTCACATCAATTCTTAACTTTTCACACATAATCCGCTTATAAGTTTAAAATCTTTTACTATTGTAGCATTTTTGAAGAAAATTCTGAAGCTTCAGCTTTATAATGTTTCTTGCACCTTAATGAATGCCGCGAGTGCTGAGTAGAGAAGAAGTCTTTCTTAGGCAACGAGAAGTAGAGGATGCTTGTTTGAGAAATGGCTTGGCTAGAAAGGCTTAATTTAGTCCGATTATTGAGAGTATCAAGATGGTTGATAAACAAAAGTTGAGATATAGAAGCTCAGTCATTGTTGATGGAATAGAGCGTACACCCCACAGGGCATTGCTCAGAGCGATAGGACTAACTGATACGGACTTCGGCAAGCCGCTGGTGGCTGTTGCGAACTCGTGGAACGAGATCGTCCCGGGACATATACATCTGGATAAGGTCGGAAAGAAGTTGAAGGAGGGCGTAAGGACTGGTGGCGGCGTGCCGCTTGAGTTTGACACGATAGCTGTCTGCGACGGGCTGGCCATGGGACACGAGGGGATGAAGTTTAGCCTAGTCAGCAGGGAGGTGATTGCTGACAGCATAGAGATAATGGTTCAGGCCCACGGCTTCGACGCATTCGTGGGACTGGCTAGCTGTGATAAGATCGAGCCGGGAATGCTCATGGCGATGGCGAGGCTCAACCTGCCCTCGATATTCCTAAACGGTGGGCCGATGTGCATGGGTAGGCTGGGAGATAAGAGGCTCAGCACCGGGGACACGTTCGAGGCAGTCGGGCAATACTCCGCCGGCAAACTAACTCTAGAAGAGCTAAAATTGATCGAGATGCATGCCTGTCCAGGGCCGGGCTCCTGTGCAGGGCTATACACGGCCAACACGATGGCAATAGTCTCAGAGGCGCTAGGACTTATGATTCCTGGATCCTCAACGATCCCCGCAGTAGACTCAAGGAGGCTTGACGCCGCCTACAAGACAGGACTAACAATTATGGAGCTGATAGAGACCGGGCTCAGGCCTAGAGACATTATGAGTTATGAAGCCTTCATCAACGCGATCGCCGTCGACGCCGCGATGGGTGGATCGACAAACGCCGTCCTTCATCTGCTCGCAGTAGCGAGGGAAACTGGAGTAAAGCTCACGCTTGACGACTTTGATAGGGTCAGCAAGAGGACGCCGTACTTCGTCGACCTGATACCTGGAGGCAGGTACGCTGTGGAGGATCTAGACAGGGTTGGCGGCGTCCCACTTGTGATGAAGAAGCTGCTCGAGATGGGGCTCATACACGGAGAGGCACTAACTGTCACTGGAAGGACCGTCAGCGAAAATCTAAAAAACTATAGGCCGCCTGTATCAGAGGTAGGACAAGTCGTAAGGGACCCCTCTAGCCCAATCTCTAAGCGTGGATCAATAGTGATCCTCAGGGGGAACATAGCTCCCGAGGGCGCCGTCACGAAGATCAGCGGCGTAAAGAACCTGACACATAAAGGGCCGGCGAAGATCTATGATTCTGAGGAGGAGGCGTTCAGCGCTGTGATGAATAGAGAGATCGAGCCAGGAGACGTGGTTGTAATTAGGTATGAGGGGCCCAGAGGCGGGCCAGGCATGAGGGAGATGCTCGCAGTCACAGCGGCCATCGTTGGACAGGGACTAGGAGACAGCGTGGCACTCATCACTGACGGCAGATTCTCAGGAGCGACGCGTGGACTAATGGTTGGGCACGTATCACCCGAGGCCGCGGTGGGCGGGCCAATAGCAGCTCTCAGGAACGGCGACACCATCGTGATAGACGCTATTAATGGTAGGCTGGAGGCCGGGGTCTCAGATGAAGAACTCTCAAAAAGATTAAGGAGTTGGACGCCTCCGTCTCCAAAGTACCATTCAGGCATACTTGCGAGATATTCCAGAGAAGCGCTCTCAGCCTCACTTGGAGCAGGCCTCGCCTAGCGCGAAGAGACATGACCAGCAAGGAATATTTCGACAAAGTTGCAGAACGATGGGACAGCATGCGAGCAGAGTTTTTCTCAGAAAAAGTCAGGGAGAAAGTCGTCGAGCTCGCAGGCGCCAAACCTGGAATGCTTGTCGCGGATGTCGGAGCTGGGACAGGCTTCATGACGGAGGAGCTCGTAAAGAGGGGTCTAAGAGTAATTGCCATCGACCAGTCCGAGATGATGCTCCAGCAATTGAGGAGGAAGCTCGGCGACACGGCTGCAGTTGATTGCCGCTTGGGGGAGTCAGAGAGTTTACCGGTTCAGAGCAATGTGGTTGACTACGTATTCGCAAACATGTATCTTCACCACGTAGAGTCTCCGCTGAATGCTATCAGGGAGATGGTGAGGATACTGAAGCCTGGAGGAAAACTATTCATCACAGATCTTGATGAGCATTGCTTTGACTTTCTGAAAACCGAGCATCACGACCGATGGATGGGCTTTAAGAGAGAAGATATCAAAAATTGGCTACTAACGGCTGGACTTAAGAACGTGACTGTTGACTGTTTGGGTGAAGACTGCTGCACAAAGTTATGCAGCGGCGAGAAGCAGGCTAGAGTCAGTATATTCTTGGCGTCGGGCGAAAAATGAGTTGGGGATAAGCGTATTCTTCTAGTTGCTTCCTAATATATAGGCAAGTATCTCATTCTTGATGGATGAGGAGGAGGGCTGAGGAGCTCCATAAGTGTAGCGACGGCGAGGAGGTCGAGGTCTGGGGCTGGGTCAGGAATAGGAGGAGACACGGCAGGCTCGTCTTTATCGATCTCAGAGACTCGACTGGCGTTGTCCAAGTCGCGGTCAAGGGCGGGGTGGCGGATGACGAGTCGTTGGAGAAGGCCTCCAGCATCAAGAAGGAGTCTGCAATAAAGGTTTGGGGATACGTGGTACATGACCCGAGGGCGCCTGGCGGAGTCGAGGTCAGGTGTAGGAGACTAGAGGTCGTCGGCGAATCTCTCGAGGACTACCCGCTAAGGAAGGGCGTGGGCGCCAAGACGCTCTACGACTATAGACACCTCTACATCAGGAGCCCTAAGGTTACCGCATTGCTGAAGATCCGGTCAAACCTAGTCGGCGCTGTCCACGAGTTCTTCAGGAGCAGGGGCTTCTATGAGGTTGACTGCCCAACGATAATCACGGCGGCCGTCGAGGGCGGCGCAACGCTCTTCGAGGTGAACTACTTCGGCTCGAAGGCATACTTGACCCAGAGCGTACAGTTCTACCAAGAGGCAGCGATATACAGCCTCGAGAAGGTCTACAGCGTCCAGCCGAGCTTCAGGGCAGAGAAGAGCAGGACGACGAGACACCTTACTGAGTTCTGGCACGTCGAGGCAGAGCTAGCATTCGCAGACATCGAGACACTCATGAGTACCATCGAGGAACTAGTCAGCTATGTCGTGACTAGGACGGCCGAGGTCTCGGAGAAGGAGCTAGGCATTCTAGGCAAAAAGATAAGGACCGAGGAGGTGGAGAAGCCGTTCTACAGAATAAAGTATGAAGAGGCGCTCGGAATACTTAGAGAACACGGAGTAAACGCTGAGTGGGGAATCGACATAGGAGCAGACGAGGAGCGGATAATATCGATGCAGTTCGACAGACCCATATTCCTCACGCATTTCCCAAGAGAAGTAAAGGCGTTTTATCACCGCTTAGACCCAACAGACCCTAGGGTAACGCTGAGCGCAGACCTGCTTGCTCCTCGGGGGAACGGAGAGATAGTGGGAGGAGGCGTAAGGATACATGACTATGAAGAGCTTATGCAGCGGATACGCGAGTTCCAGCTCAACCCCGAGGACTATGGATGGTACCTAGACCTGAGGAAGTTTGGGTCTGTGCCGCACGTCGGCTTCGGCATGGGCATCGAGCGAGTGCTAAAGTGGATCCTAGATCTCCCACACGTAAGGGCCGCCTGCCTATTCCCGAGGACGACAACGAGGATCTACCCATAGCTCGCTTCTGAGACATTTGAAGCAGTTTATTAGATCCAATGATAAACACTATGATTGGATATGTATATCGATTTGCCCGACGTCCAGTCGGAGGTACCCAAGATAAGACTCAAGATAAACAGGGTTGGGCTGATAAATGTAAGGATACCGCTCGGAGTGATGGGTAGGTCTGATGGATATGTCCTGCAAAACTCTGTCTTCAGCGTCTTCGTAAATCTCCCAGCAAATCAGAGAGGAATACACGCAAGCAGAAGCTATGAGTCAATCTATGAAGTATTATCAAGCGCTGCGTGGAAGACGGCGAAGCTTGAAGACATCTCGAAATACATAGTCGAGAAACTCTTAGAAAAGCATGAATACTCAGACTGGGCCGAGGGGAACTTCAGGGCCGAGCTCTACAGGATCGTAAAATCACCAATAACCAAGATAGACTCACTTGAGAGATTCATGATTAGGGCAGGCGCCACTGGTTGGAGAATAGAAAACAGAATCACCTCCCAAAGACGCATAGGCGTAACAGTCTCCGGAATAACTGCATGCCCATGCGCACAGGAAATGATAAGAAAAATAATCACTACTCAGGGTGAACAGGCATCAAGTGGTGCGCCTATCGCGACGCATATGCAGCGGACATTCGCATCTGTTGATCTTAAGCTCGTCGGAGATGAGTCCGTCGACCTAGTTGAGCTTGGAGACGTTGTTAGGACGTGCCTAAGCGCTCCCACTTATGATCTACTAAAGCGGGCAGACGAGGCCTACCTAGTCATGGATGCTGTCAAGAACCCCGTCTTCGTTGAGGATGCGGTCAGGATAATAGCGCTGAGAATAGCGGAGAGCTTCCCAAGACTAAGCCCTAGCACCGAGGTAAAGATCGTAGTGAAGAGCGTCGAGAGCATCCACAACCACGACTTCGCAGCTAAGCTCAAGACAAATCTCGGGGAGATAAGGAAAAATCATGACTGAGACGCCGAAAGGCTGGTACGAGTGGTACAGCAAGATCGTCAAAGACTTCGGATACAGCGTTGAGAGAGACTCGGAGGCAGCTTCGCTGCTGGCCAGCTACATGAGTAGCAAGCCATGCCTCATACAAACGCTGAAAAAACTCATCTCGACACACAGAACAGTAATCATCGCAGGAGCAGCAGACACGATTGACGAAGAGGCAAGACAACTCGCAGAACTATCAAATAGAGATAAATATGTATTATTCTCCGCTGACAGCGCTACTGGAGCCCTCCTCGAGGCTGGCCTCGTGCCAGATGTAGTCGTAACGGACCTAGACGGCGACATAGAAGAATTAAAAGAGGCATGGAAGAGGGGGGCAGTCCTAATCATACATGCACACGGCGACAACATTCCCAAAATACATGAAGCAGCGAAGCTTTTCGACGAGAGAATCGAAGCCACATGCCAGACCGAGCCAAGGGGACACATACACAACTTCGGCGGTTTCACAGACGGTGACAGGGCGGCGTTCATAGCCGCGGGCCTAGGAGCAAGTAAGATAATAACAGTCGGAATGTGTCTGACATGCAGGGTCGGAAAACGTTCACAAAAAACAAAACCAAAAACCCAAGAATGGCTTAAAGCCAAGCAGAAAAAACTAAACTATGCCCAAAAACTCCTAACATGGCTCGCAACAACAAACCCAAACATAGAAGTCATAGACGCCACACCAAACAACGAACCACCCATAGGACTCAACAAAAAGACACTCAAAGAAACAATAACATAGAAGTAGAGCGAAAGGCTAGTACAAACGCCAACAAATAAATTAGTGTTATCTTAATAAAACAATGATAAAAATATTTAAAATGATGACAAATATTCTAAAGAAATAAATATTTTTAAAATAATCATAATATCGTCATGGATAGTAGATCAGATGGTCTGATAGTTGTCGCTTTAGGGGGTAATGCCCTACTGAGAAAAGGAGAAAGTGGCAGCTTCTTTGAACAATTCGAGAACGTTAAGAAGACTGCCAAAATACTGGCTGACTTAATTGAAGAGTGTCATAGGATTGTTATAACGCATGGAAATGGTCCTCAAGTAGGAGCAACTCTACTAAGACACGATGCTGGCCAGAAGATTTATGAAGCCCCGGCCTTCCCGATGGATGTCTGCGGGGCTGAAACTCAAGGATTCATTGGATACATGATCCAGCAAGCCTTGGGAAATGAGCTGAAGAAAAGAGGGATAGACAGAGGCGTAGTAACTGTAGTCACTAGGGTTTTAGTTGATGATAAGGATCCGGCATTTAAGAATCCGACGAAGCCAGTCGGCCCATTCTACACTAGAGAGGAAATGGAGAAAATAAAGAAGGAGCATCCAGAATATATCTTCAAAGAAGATAAAGCGAGGGGAGAATGGAGAAGAGTTGTGCCGTCGCCTGACCCGAAGAAAATTCTCGAGGGAGAGGCGATAAAAGCCTTAGTAGACTCGGGATTCATAGTTGTAGCCTCTGGAGGCGGAGGCATACCAGTTATTGAGACTAGTGAAGGAATAAAAGGAGTTGAGGCGGTAATAGACAAGGACCTAGCAGGCGAGAGGCTCGCAT